>WBZS01000043.1_pt1 | contig 263180 bp, 205 predicted proteins | sample 5204201 | NCBI WGS metagenome assembly WBZS01 (sample SAMN12344357, study PRJNA552823) | activated sludge metagenome | biome: Activated sludge suspended growth; feature: Nitrification reactor; material: Wastewater; isolation source: activated sludge from nitrification reactor of wastewater... | reverse complement strand
GCATCAGTTTCGTCGCTTACGCATCAGGTACGAACGGCGCGCCGATCTGCATGAAGCTTTCGTCTCGCTCGCTTGTAGCCTGATCACCTTTCGTTTCTTATAATTCTCTTTTTGTTAGACCGTCTTAACAACTATTTCTGATCGCAAAAGCCGCAAGGGGAGGTGTTGTTTGAGACAGAATTAGGTGTCACGAAAAGAGAAGAAAAAATTGACACATATCCGCCCCTGTAGTAGCCTGCTGCATCGTCATCTAGTGTAATAAAATGACTGAGTTGCGTATACATATATAGTTCTTGGAAACCAGAAAAAATGTGGTAAGAACGCCCTTCTAGTAAGACCTGGCTGTAGCTTCCTGCCCCTGAAGTATATGCCGCAAATACTCTCTGCCGCCTGAGGCGGTTTCCCTTCGGGGCTTATGACGTTGGGGATTGTTTTATCTACCAAAGCCTACTTATAAAATTCCTCTAAATCTTTCCATGAGTTTGCGTTTAGACAATATCACTGTTGCAGGTATCCTCCTTGTGCTTTGTTTTGCAGCCTTGGCTCACGGTGCCGTTGAGACCTGGTCACTTGCAGTAGTAGAAATCTTGATCGGTGTAGTAGGTTTATTATGGGTTATCAAGGCAGTATTGGAAAGACATCTGACTTTGAGTTTGCCTTTAGCGTTCTGGCCTTTAGGCGGATTATTGTTACTTGGATTAGGCCAACTATGGTTGGGGCGAATAGGAGATTTTGGCTCACGGGACACAGAAGCTACGCGTTTTGTGTTGATTGCTTTATGTGGGCTCCTTATGTTTTTTTTGCTTCATGCCAATATTGTTGCCAACCGTGGGCGAGTAAAGGCGATGGCTTATTTTTTAGCTAGTTATGGTTTTGCCTTAGCGCTTTTCGCTTTGTTGCAACACTTAACTTGGAACGGGAAATTTTACTGGGTTAGGACACCGTTAAGTGATCTGGGAACGCCATTTGGTCCATTTGCCAATCACAATCATTATGCTGGTTATATAGAAATGCTGGTTGGCATTCCACTCGCTTTAATTGTGACCGGAAGTGTGCGGCGCGAGAAGCGATTGTTTTACGGATTTATTTCTGCCGTGATGGGGGTCTCAATTATTTTTTCTTTATCGCGGGGTGGAATTATTAGTTTATTAGTTGAGGTTCTTTTCATTGCGATTGGTTTTCTGGGGATTCGCTCGCAACGGCAAAATCGTAAACAGGAGCGACAAGGAATTGGAGCTTTCGGCGTAGCAACAGGCGTAGTTTGTATTTTGGTTGCTATGGTAATGGGGATTTGGTGGATTGGCGCAGACCCGGTAATCAATCGTTTTGGGGAAAATCAGGATACGTTAGCAACCAGTCGAATGTGGATTTGGCGCGATAGCTTGCAAGTATTTAAAAGCTATCCTCTGATGGGTGCAGGGCTAGGTTCGTTCCAAACTGTATACCCGCATCGCAGTCATTATGATGGCGGGCAAGGATACGTTGCCCAGTCGCATAATGATTATCTACAGATTTTGGCAGATGGTGGTATGATAGGCGGTCTTCTGGCGCTGTGGTTTATTGGAATTGTTTTGCGTGCGGTGCTGCGTGGCATTCGTGCGCCTGACCCTTTGGTCGCGGGAATTGCACTGGGCAGCGGCGCAGGGATTGCCGCTATCCTCACCCACAGCTTACTTGACTTTAATTTGCAGCTTCCTGCAAATGCGATGTTATTTTTAGTGCTTTGTTCAATGGCGATAACTTGTAGTCGTATTGCAACCGAACAAACCATCAGCGTAGAAGTGCCGCCCCCGCTTAAGCAACGCCCACCCCGTTTGGCTGTAGGAGTTTCAAGATGAAAGCAAAAAAATCTTCCGTAATAAATTATAGGATTTGGCAAATAGCGTTTGTAATTATAGTTACAATATATTTAGCAACTTTGTGTTTGGGGCAGACGCAACAACCTCGCAATTTGGATGAGCGCTACATCAAACAACCACAAGGCGGTAGCGAACCAGTGCCAACTCCAAATTATGTTATTGACCCTAAGCAGGAATACCGGATTGGGCCAGGTGATGTAATCGAAGTTCGTATAGATGACGCTCCCGAATTAAATGTCCAAAACGCACGTGTTTCACCCAAGGGGACGTTTTGGATGAATTACCTCCAATATATTGACGCAAAAGGAAAGACACAAGATGAGTTAAGTTTGATGATTGCCGACAAGCTACGAGGGAAGTATCTGAAAAATCCTAACGTCTCGGTCATTATTAAGCAGCCGAACAGCCAAACTTATATCATTCAAGGCTCAGTCAGAAAGCCAGGCGTTTATCAAATCGAAGGGCGCCCATCATTGACTAAGCTAATTGGGATTGCAGGTGGGCCAATGGAAAATCGCGGCTCGACTGCGTACGTAATTCGAGAGCTGAAAAATCCTGTGAGTATGACTGAAACCACAGGCGGAGCAAATGAAAGCAGCGAACCAATCAAATATGAAATGCTGAGCTGTAATCTCAGTGCTTTTTATAAAGGGCGATTCGATCAGGATATTCGACTCGAACCAGGTGATACAGTGAATATCCCGGAAGCGGATGTTTTTTTCGTCTCCGGGGAAGTGAATTTTCCCGGTTCCTTCCCCTTGAAAGAAGGAACAACTTTGCGGCAGGCAATTGCAATGGCACAAGGCACAACCATCAAAGCCAAAGCCAAAGACGCGATCATCTTTCGTGAAAATGAAAAAGGCCAGCGCGAAGAAATCCGCGTAGACATTGATGCCGTTGCAAAAGGGAAAAAAGAAGACATTCGGCTGATGGCAAACGATATTATTGCGGTGCCGAACAGTCCCCTAAAGTCGGCTTTATTGCCAATCCTCAATGCGGCAGGCAGTGGCTTAGGGATGACAACGGGTAGCACAATTATTCGCCGATGACATCATTGCTAAACTTCTTGTTGTTGCGATTGGGATGAGTTAGCTAGTTGCTTTGACTGTGCCCACCAGTCCACAGAGAGAAATCTAAAGGAATCATAAATGGCAAACGAGAGATACGAGTTAGAAAAAGTTTCTGCGCCCAACGCGCGCCTGGATACAAGGCAAAGAGGGCGCATCGTACGCCCATCCTCAGAATCACTTTTTGATTCTTATGAAGACCCCCGTGTCGAAGAAACGGCTGAAAATTCACTGAATTTACGCGATATTTGGTTGATGGTGCGGCGACGGAAGTGGTTGGTCTTGACGATCATTACGATGGTAACAACGGTTGTGGCGATCCAGATGAACCGCACTCCACTGTATTATCAGGCTAATTCGATCATTGAAATTGGCAAAGAAAACAATGCGATTGGCGACAAAATCATAGTCAATGATAGTGAGACTGACCCCTACTTCATGGTCACCATCAAAACAAAAATGTTGATGCTGACAAGTCGCCCCTTGTTGGAAGACGCAGTGGTGAATCTCAAGTTGGATCAGAATCTGAAATTCCTTGATCTCACCAAAAAAAGCTGGTGGAACAGCTATGGTCAGAAAAAAAATTCAACTGAAATATTGCCCAACACGATTCCGCCTGAGCTTGAAAACGAAATCACTCGCTCGCCTGCTGAAAGCGCACGGCTTGATCCTTACGTGAACTTGGTATCTGACAATTTGAATGTGCAACAAGTCCGTGACACGCGCGCGATTACCTTGAGCTTTACTCATACTGATCCGCAAATTGCCGCACAAATTGCCAACGAATTGACGCGCCTTTTCAAAGTGCGTAATTTTGATACCAAAATTGGTAATTTAGGGCAGACGGAAGAGTGGTTACGCTTATCTATTCGTAAGGTCAAAGCCGAGCTGCAACAAGCACAAGAATCATTGGCACAATATGCTCGTGATCATGACATTGTGACGATGGGTGCAAATGACACGTTGAATATAACTGCGCTAGCGCAATACCAGTCGGAGCTTGGGCGAGCGGAAGCTAATCGTATTAAGCTAGAAGCCCTTTATGAAGAAGTGCGCAAAGGAAATGTCTCAAAGCTGCCTGCTGAATTTGAAGATAAATCCACAGCGAAAGTAATTGCTTTGCAAAAACAATTAAGCGAAGCGCAGGCGAAAGAGGTGATGCTGAGTGAAAAGTTCGGCCCTGAAAAACCTGAGATCAAAGAAACGAAAAGCTTGATCGTTGAATTAGAAAAACAAATCGCCGTTGGCACTCGTGCCCTGGAAGATAAATTTAAAGCGGATTACGAAAGAGCTGTGCGTGAAGAACAAAGTATTAAGTCCAAACGTAATCAAGCAAAATCGGAAGCGGCGGACGGAAATTATGATGGGATACGGCTTGGCGTGTTGCAGCAAGACGTCGAAACTAAAGAAAAGTTATACAAGGATCTGTCTGACAAATTGCAACAAGCCGAAATTAAAGTTAAAGAACAGTCAAACAATATTCATGTGCTGGTGCCTGCACAAATTCCTAATACGCCTGCAGGGCCACGCCGTTTGTTGACTACGTTGATTGCGTTTTTCCTGAGCATGCTCGTAGCGGTAGGCTTAGCTCTGTTCCTTGAGTATCTTGATAACACGATCAACACGGTGGAAGATGTGGAGCGGTATGCACAACTCCCTGCGCTTGGCGTGATTCCAGCCATTGCTACCAGCACCTCGTTGCGGCGTTTGCCTACGCCTCCAACAGATAGTAGCGATGAAAAAGATGCGACAGCACTTGCGCTGGCGGGTGCCTCTTTGTCTACGCAGTTGATGACGCTCGATAATCAGTCAACAGTTGCTGAAGCCTATCGTGCGCTGCGTACCTCTGTCTTGCTTTCTTCTGCGGGACGTCCGCCCAAATCAATTTTGGTGACGAGCGGAAGACCCGGCGAAGGAAAAACGACTACGGCTGTGAATACAGCGATTTCACTCGCGCAACTTGGTGCGTCAGTGTTGATTATTGATTGCGATTTGCGCCGCCCGAAAGTCCACAAAGTTTTCGGCATCAATCAAGCCAACGGCTTATCAACCTATTTATCGCGTGAAACCGAACTTGATGGATTGATTCACGCGTTGCCAATTACAAATCTTTCGTTATTGCCTTGCGGCCCGACGCCGCCAAATCCGGCTGAACTCATTAGCTCAGAAAAAATGCGTGATATGTTGACGCTGCTTGGTGAACGATTCGACCATATTATTATTGATTCGCCGCCGTTAATTAATGTGACCGATCCTGTCATTCTTTCGACGATGGTTGATGGCGTAATTATGGTTGTACAGGCGGGTAAGAGTACGCGTGATGTGGTGCGACGTGCGAGTCAGGAACTTACAGGCGTCGGCGCTAAAGTATTTGGCGTAGTGCTTAACAACGTAAATCTACAACGCGAAGGCTACGACGAATATTACTATCAACGCTATTATACGGGTTATTACGGTACTGTAGACAACGGTAACGGTGATCACTAAAAATCCCTTGCCATCAAGCAACACAATTGCGCCGCCACCGAGCCGACCATCATTTCGGCAAACGTTGGCGGCGTTTTTGTCAGGTTCCATCAATCGCCGCATTTTCAGTGCTTCATTGCTCGTTGCCATCATTACCAGTGTCATCAAGGCCGCTGCGATGGGGAAGGAAGTGGTTGTCGCCTGGCGCTTTGGAATTGGTGATGATTTGGATGCCTTCAATGTTGCCTTGCTGGTTCCATTTGCTATCGTCAATGTGTTGGCGATTTCCTTTCAGACTGCCTTTATCCCGACTTATTTACAAGTACGCGCGCGCAGCGGAGTAGGCGATGCTCAGCGCTTACTCGCAAACGCGACGATTTGCTTGAGCGGAATTTTATTGCTCTGCACAGGCGTTACTATTATCGGCAGTAAAATTTATTTGCCTTTGTTAGCGCCCGGATTTTCACCTGCAAAACTGCAATTAACGTTTGCTTTGCTTTGTTGGCTTGCGCCTATTCCGTTGTTTGCAGGTATAGGCAATTTGTGGGGCGCGACCCTGAATGCAAAAGAGCAGTTTGCGTTAGTTGCGGCAACGCCGATTATTTCGATTGTAGCTACGCTTTTGCTCCTTTTCAGCGCGCGGCAATGGGGCGCCTTTGCATTAAGCAGGGCATTGTTAGTAGGCGCAATGATTGAAGCGACAATTTTAGGCATCGCTTTACATCGCAGTGAAATTTTTCGCGCGCGCAAGTGGTCGGGGTTCTCTTCTGATCTGAAACGAGTTTTGCCGCAGTCTGGCACGCTGATGCTGAGCAATTTATTTGCGTCAGGCACAGGCGTGATTGGCATAGCGATGGCTGCGCAATTGGCTGCGGGCAGCGTTTCATCGCTCACCTACGCAAATAAATTAGTTGCACTGCTAACTGGATTGGCTGCCGCCGCACTAAGTACTGTGATGATGCCTTATTTTGCGCAGATGATTGCGGCAAAAGATTGGCAGCAGATTCGCGCAACGCGCAAACGCTTTTTGCAATTAACTCTGGGCGCATCAATACCGCTGACAATTGTGGTGATAGTTTTTGCGCGCCCGCTTACGAGCTTTGTTTTTCAGCGCGGAGCTTTTGCCGCAAATGCTTCTAATATTGTCGCCATTTTGTTTATGTGTTTCGCTTTGCAAATTCCTTTTTACGTAAGCGGTGCAGTGCTTTCGCGTTTGCTTGAGGCTTTGCAGGCGAGCCGAAGCTTGTTGCTGCTTACGTTTGTCAGTTTTGTTGTTTGCCTGATTTTGACTTGGGGGCTGCGCCAAAAATTTCAATTGATGGGCATCGCGCTCGCTACCAGCCTGACATATTGTTGCTCATTTTTCATGCTGTATTTTCTGGCTGAGCGACATTTACAAAAAGCGCAATGCGAATAACGCTGGTGGTGCCTTCGCTCGGTTGTGGTGGAACAGAGCGCATTGTAGTGATGATGGCAAATTATTGGGAGGCACAAGGAAAAGTTGTAACGGTACTGACTAGCGATAGTGAAGTTGCAAAACCTTTTTACCCATTAGCAAAAAATGTCACACATCGCCCCTTAAATATACTCGCAGAATCTAAAGGTTATATCTCAGGGCTAATTAAAAATCTAAGTCGAATTATTATCTTCAGAAACGCAATCAAGCAATCAAAGCCGGATATTATTATTAGTTTTCTGGTAAAAAATAATGTTAGAGTTTTGCTCGCTGCGAGAGGACTAGGAGTCCCGATTATCGTTTCAGAACGCAGCGACCCTTCTGTTAGTGCTCCTGCGGGGATATGGAAGCTATTAATTGACTGGACGTACGCATGGGCTGCGCGAATTACTGTTTTTACAAGCCGTGCGGGCGCTTCTTTGTCGCAGCTACTTCAGCAGAAACTTAGTGTTATCCCTAATCCGATAGCTCTTTTAGGCGAGACAAGAGTTTCTTATAATGAGAAAAATGCTTTAGTCGGTGTCGGCAGATTAGAAGAAGAAAAAGGCTTCGATTTACTTATTCGAGCTTTCGCTTTAGTAGCAGAGAAATTACCTGAAGCGACTTTAACAATTTGGGGTGAAGGTAGCCAGCAAAGTAAACTACAGACGCTAAGCGATGAGCTTGAAATAGCCGACAAAGTGTTTTTTGCGGGCGTTACACAAAATATCAATCAGGCGCTGAGCGCTGCGACAGTTTTTGTACAAGCTTCGCGTTGCGAAGGGTTCGGCAACGCGCTATGTGAAGCGATGGCAATTGGCTTACCTGTGATTTCGACAGCTTGTAGCGGGCCACAGGAAATCATTCGCCACGACTATGATGGAATATTAGTTCCTATAGACGATGTAGAAGCGCTCGCTGCCGCAATAATTGAATTGCTCAACGATGAAGAAAAGCGAAAACAACTTGCAAAAGTTGCACCGAGAGTTAAAGAACGATTTAGTTTAGATAGAATTATGAAGCAGTGGAATGAATTAATTGCAGAAGTTTATCTAGCTAAAAATAGGTGAATAAAAATAGCAAAACTGTTCTATTTGAGTGAAATGCAGAGTTCTGAAACAGTTACTTCTAATCACAATATTATTTACCTCGCAGGCCGCTTTTTATGGCGCAAGGTTGGATTGCGCCGCATTGTTTGGTTGCGAAGTTTTTGGGCTTTTTTGAATCGGCTGTGGCTTATAGTTTGGGATGATCCGATGCGCGCACAACCATATTTCGAGCGTATTTACAGCGAAAAAAACGATCCTTGGGATTATTTGCGCACGGTGCAGCAGGCGCGTTACCAAACAGCGATTCGGTATATTGATGACGCTTGTCAGCAAGAAAAAATTGCAACTGCATTAGAAATTGGATGCTCTGAAGGAATGTTTACACGGTTATTAGCCGAGCGTTGCAATAAGTTATTAGCCTTAGACATTTCTATAATAGCTTTGGAGCGCGCAAAAGCTAAGTGCGAGAAGTTTACAAATATAGACTTCCAGGAGTGGGATTTAAGTAGGGATGTTCTTACGGAAACTTTTGATTTAGTTACGATAATGGATGTACTGGAATATTTTTATCGCCCCAGCTCTTTACGTAATGTCCGCGATAAAATAGTCAGCTTTGTGAAACCTGGCGGCTATTTACTTGTCACTACGTCAAAAACACATGATTTTGTCGAAAACTCGTGTTGGGCGCGCTGGCTTCATTGCGGAAAACATTGTATGTATTTGATGGCGAGTCACTCTGATTTGACGGTTTGTTATACCTGCGAAATGGAATTGCATGTGCTTACTTTGTTTCGCAAAAAGAGTTAGCCCGCCCGCTCAATTGCCGCGCTGAATGCCCTTCGCAATTGCATGAAAAGCCGCTATTTAATTCGCTTCGATGATATTTGCCCAACGATGAATTGGGTAATGTGGCAACGCGTCGAAGCCTTGCTCAAGGCGCACGACATTCGCCCGATTCTTGCGGTTGTGCCGGATAACCAAGACCCGGAATTGCAAATTGCTGTGCCTGCTGCTGATTTTTGGGAGCGCGTATGCGATTGGCAAGCACTTGGCTGGAGCATTGCATTGCATGGATTTCAGCATAAATTTCTGGGCGCAGAAATAGGGCGCGAAATCGCAATTAATCAACGTAGCGAATTTGCTGGATTATCTGAGCAACTGCAGCGCGCAAAATTGCAAACCGCATTGGAATATTTGCGCCGTGAAAATATTGCGCCGCAATTATGGGCTGCACCTTGGCACTCGTTTGATGAAAAGACGCTCCAAGTGCTGCGCGATTTCAATCTAAAAATTGTTAGTGACGGAATGTTTTTTTGGCCTAAGCAGGATCGCAATGGAACTTTTTGGGTGCCGCAACAACTCGACGATTTTCGGCGGTTGCCGTTTGGTGTTTTCACCGTTTGTTTTCACGTCAACGAATGGGATGAAGCGGCGCTGCAATCATTTGAAAAAAATCTGATTGCTTACCACGCGCAAATTGCTACGCTTGACGAAATTCTTGCGGAGTTTCAGCAACGTCGTTCGTGGTTTAGCGTTTTTGTTTGGCACAAGGCCGGAAACAATTTTGTGCAGCTAAAAAAATCGCTGCGGCTGCGCAGCCGTGTGTTGGCTGCGAAAAATTTCTATCGCAAAGCTGGTTCTTTGTAATTACTGGAAATTGTTCTTAGCCGCATGAAAATTGGTGCATGAAGATTGTCTTTCTGGCTCGCACTTTGAATCGCGGCGGCGCGCAACGTCAGTTATTAGTCTTAGCAGAAGGTTTACAAGCGCGCGGGCATGACGTTCACGTAATCGCTTTTTATGCGCACGGAGCGCTGGAGCAATCGTTCCGCGCTGCCGCAATTCCTGTCCACATTTTGCATCGCAAAAATCGCTGGGATTTGTATTCTGTTTGGCGACAGTTAGTCACGCTGGTGCAGCAAATTGATCCTGAGATTATTCACGGCTATCTTGAGACTCCCAATATTTTCGCGGCGCTTTTACAACGCCGTACAAAACGTGCGCGCGCTGTTTTTGGCATTCGTGCTTCCCGCATTGATTATATGCAATATGATTGGGTTATTCGGTTGATGAATTGGCTGGAAGCGTGTGCGGCAAACAAGACGGCTTTAATTATTGCCAATTCACAAGCTGGCGCGACGAATGCCATTCGTGAGGGGTTTCCTGCTCACAAGATTGTTGTTATTTACAACGGCATAAATACACAAAAATTTTATCCCGATCCAGCAGCAGGCCAGCAGTTGCGAGTGCAATGGCAAATTGAAAAGGCACAACCTTTGATCGGTTTAGTAGGCAGGCTTGATCCCAAAAAAGATCATTACACGTTTTTGGCGGCGGCAGCGGAAATAAAAAAAATGCGCGCTGGCGTACGATTTGTTTGCATCGGCGAAGGCGACAAGAATTATTGGCTGCGATTGCAACAACATGCTAGCGAGCTTGGACTTAATGAAATCGTGCAATGGCTGCCAGCGACGGATGACATGACAGCAGTTTATAACGCGCTGGATATTTTGTGTTTACCATCTGCTTTTGGTGAAGGATTTGCCAATGTTATTGGGGAAGCGATGGCGTGCGGTGTGCCGTGTGTTGCTACGAATATCGGAGATGCGGCGTACATTATTGGCGAGTTAGGAATCATCGTACCGCCGAAAAATCCGGCGGCACTCGCCGCTGGTTTGCTTCAATGTCTTGATTCAGGGTACAAAGAACGCGGCGCAAGAATCCGCGCAAGAATTTGCGCAAACTTTAGTACGCAAAAACTGGTGGACGAAACAGAAGCTGCTTTGCAAAAGATTATCTGAATCTGCCCCACACGAAATTATCTGAAAATATGGGACTGATGCGCAGGGAAGAAGTTGGCACTTTATTACACACAACAGAATCGGTTGCTGCGCCGCAAATTGTGCGCGCAAAACCTGTCCGTGTCACACACATCATTACTGATCTGGATACTGGCGGAGCTGAAATGATGTTGTACAAGGTGCTGTTGCAGATGAACGAAAAGCGTATTCAGGCTGAAGTAATTTCGCTCCAGGATATTGGCAATGTCGGAGAAAAAATTAGTCGCCTGGGTATTAAAGTTCGTGCGTTAGGAATGGATCGTTACTTGCCGAATCCATTGGCTGTGATGCGCCTGGCACGCTTGCTCAGGCAAAGCTCGCCTGATGTTGTGCAAACCTGGATGTATCACGCGAATTTGGTAGGTGGAATTGCTGCGAAAATCGCAGGGAATTTGCCCGTTGTCTGGGGCATTCATCACAGCAATTTTGACGTACGCAAAACCAAACGCCGGACGTTGCTGACAATGAAAGCGGGCGCGTTACTTTCCAGTCGCATCCCGCGCAAAATTATTTGTTGTGGCGAAGTGCCGCGCCGCGTTCATATCGAAATGGGCTACGATGCGAAAAAAATGGCGGTGATTCCGAACGGATTTGATCTGAATGCTTTTCAACCAAATCCCTTGGCGCGCATCGCGGTGCGCAAAGAATTGGGCATCCCGACAGAGGCTCCGCTGATTGGCTTGATCGCGCGCTTTCATCCGAAAAAAGATCATCATAATTTTGTTCGCGCGGCGGCGTTGCTCACGTTGACACATCCCACTGTTCAATTCGTTCTGTGCGGCGACGGTGTGACGATGGAAAACCGCGAATTGAAAAGCTGGCTGGTCGAAGCAAGAATCGAAAATCGCTGTCATTTGCTGGGCATTCGTTCTGACATTCCGCGCTTAACGGCGGCTTTGGATATTGCAACATCGTCGTCTTCCTATGGCGAAGGATTTCCTATTTCGTTAGGCGAGGCGATGGCTTGCGGCGTTCCTTGCGTTGCCACCAACGTAGGCGATTCCGGTCATATCATCGGCACAACTGGCGTGACTGTCGCGCCCCAAGACCCGTTCGAGTTATCGCAAGCCTGGACGTTTTTGCTGCAATTGGATAAACCCGCGCGCGCGAAGCTGGAGATCAGCGCGCGCCAACGCATCGCCGAAAATTTCAACTTACCTTCAATTGTGAATAAATATGAAACTGTTTATGAAGCGTTGGCAGATGCTCACGCCGCCGCTTCATTGCCGCTAGCCAATTAGCCCCAACACTTTGTGTCCGAACATACTCTCTTACTCACACATACCAAAATTCCTGATGTTTTTATTATCACGCCGCGCCTTTTTGAAGACGAACGCGGCACCTTCATCGAGACATTCCAACAACAAAAATTGCAGGCGGTAGGCATTGCAGCGGAGTTTGTACAGGACAATCAATCCGGCTCGCGGTGCGGTGTGTTGCGCGGCTTGCATTACCAGATTCAGCAGCCGCAAGGGAAATTAGTTCGCACGGTTATCGGCGAAATTTATGATGTGGCGGTTGATCTGCGGCGCAATTCGCCTACGTTTGGAAAATGGGTCGCAGAAAATTTATCGGCCCAAAATCGTCAGCAAATGTGGATTCCACCTGGTTTTGCACACGGCTTTTATGTCCTGAGCGAATGGGCGGAAGTGCTGTATAAAACGACAGATTATTACGCGCCGCAACATGAACGAACGCTGCTTTGGAATGATACGGCGCTCGGAATTGACTGGCCTTTGTTGGCAGGCATACCAACAATTCTCTCGGCAAAAGATGCAACGGGCGCGTCGCTGAGTTCAGCAGAATTATTTGATTAAAAATGCGCAATGTCTTGATTACAGGCGGTGCAGGTTTTATTGGCGCAAATTTTGTGCGCTATTTATTGCACGTTGATTCGACAGTGCAAATCGTAAATCTTGACGCGTTGACCTACGCGGGAAATTTGGCAAATTTGCAGGAGGTTACAAATAATCCGCGTCATCATTTTGTGCAAGGCAATATTTGCGACCGAGCATTGGTCACGCAATTATTGCAGCAGCACAGCATTGATACCATAGTGCATTTTGCGGCTGAATCGCACGTAGATCGTTCCATCAACGCGCCCGAAAAATTTATCGAAACGAATGTCGCCGGCACGCAAAGTTTGTTAGCTGCCTGTCGGAAAATTTGGTTAGTTGAAGAATTGTTGCCGTTGGCGCGAGTGCGGTTTCATCACATTTCCACCGACGAAGTTTATGGTTCGTTGCAACCGTACGAAGCGGCGTTCAGTGAACGAACTTCTTATGCACCGAATTCGCCCTACGCCGCATCAAAAGCTGCTAGCGATCATTTTGTGCGCGCCTATCATCACACTTACGGGTTGCCTGTCACGATCACGAATTGCTCAAATAATTACGGCTCTTATCAATTTCCTGAAAAATTAATTCCGCTAGTTATTTTGCAAGCTTTGGCAGGCAATCCTTTGCCGATTTACGGCGACGGTCAGCAAATTAGAGATTGGCTATTTGTTGATGACCATTGCGCTGCGATCAACTGCGTTTTAGCAAAAGGGCAAATTGGCGCAACGTACAATATTGGTGGCGATAATCAAACAACGAATCTGGAAATCGTGCAGCAGCTTTGCGCTTTGTTGGATGAATTGGTTCCGACTTCACTGCATCGTCCGCATAATTCGCTCATCACTTTTGTAGCAGATCGCCTCGGCCATGATCGCCGCTACGCGATTGACCTGACGAAAATCAAAACAGAACTCGGCTGGCAACCGCGCGAATCTTTGGCGACCGGATTGCGCAAAACGGTGGAATGGTATTTGGCGAATACGGAATGGATCAAAACGGTTCAGGCACAGGGCGATTATCAAAACTGGATGCAGCAAAATTATCAGCAACGGCGCGGGAGCGAACAGTGAAAGGTATTATTTTAGCCGGCGGCAAAGGCACGCGCTTGCATCCGTTGACGCTGGCGGTCAGCAAGCAATTGTTGCCCGTATACAGCAAGCCGCTGATTTATTACTCGTTGTCAGTGCTGATGTTGGCAGGCATCCGCGAGATTTTGTTAATCGCTACGCCGGAAGATATGCCCGCGTTTCAGCACTTGCTCAAAGACGGAACGCAGTGGGGATTAAGTTTTCACTATGCTGTGCAAGATGAACCGCGCGGATTGGCAGATGCTTTTTTGTTGGGGCGCGATTTTGTTGGGCAGGAACCTGTCAGCTTAATTCTGGGCGACAATATTTTCTTTGGCACGGGGTTGCCGGAAAAATTACGACGTGCGGCAAACTTAACCATCGGCGCTTTGGTGTTTGCGTATCCTGTCAAAGACCCGCAGCGCTACGGCGTGATTGAATTCGATGAATCTGGAAACGCACTGAGCATTGAGGAAAAGCCGGCGTACCCGCGCTCCAATTTCGCGGTACCTGGCGTTTATTTTTATGATGGAACTGTGGTCGAACGTGCTTTACAATTGCAGCCTTCTGCGCGTGGCGAGCTGGAAATTACTGATTTGAATCGCCTTTTTTTAGCGGAAGGGAATTTGCAAATAGAGCAAATGGGGCGCGGCATTGCCTGGCTTGATGCCGGGACGCCTGAATCGCTGATGCAGGCAGCAAACTTTGTACAAGCTGTCGAAGACCGCCAAGGAATGATGATTTCCTGTCCGGAAGAAATTGCCTATCGCATGGGTTTTATCAATGAATCCGAACTGGAAAAATTATCAGCCACGTTTGGCGTGAGCAGTTATGGGAAGTATTTGCGCACACTGTTGGGCAAATAGTAAAAAGTAAGAAGGGAGGTTAGCAAATCTTAGCTGCAATAAAATCGCTCAAAATATATTGGGAGCAATGGGTTGGCGCTTCAGTTACACGAAAAATATTTAGCGCTTCTATCATTTTTAGCGCACTAACTTTCGCAGTGAAGTCACTAGGTGCTCTAAAGGAAGTGGCCTCAGCGGCTGTTTTCGGCGTTGGTAACGAACTTGATACTTTCAATATAGCCTTTACAATAGCTTCATTTTTTATCACTATTACTGCTGGAGCCATACAAATTGCGCAGATTCCAGTTTACTTAGAAACAAAACAACAGCAAGGAAAAGAAGCTGCGCAGCAGTTAATATGTATAACCTTTACATATTTTTTGCTTGCCTTATTTATTATTGGCATTAGCTTATATTTTCTTTTTCCTTACGTTCTCCCTTTGATTGTAAAAGGATTTGATGTCTCGAAAATTGAAACTACCCAAAAGATATTTTATTTGCTTATTCCGCTGATAGTTTTAAGCAGCATTATATTGTTTATTACTGCAATATTGAATGCAGAAGAGGAATTTAAATTTACTGCCTTATCTCCTGGTTGGACTGGGGTAAGCTCTATTTTAGCGCTTATTTTATTAGGGAAAGCTATCGGGGTTTATGCTTTAGTGGTGGGTGTTATCGGTGGGGCAATTTTTGAGCTTACGTTCTTGATATTTTTGCTTCATAAGTTTGAGCTAAAATTACACCTCACTTGGGAGAAAAATAATAAGATCATCTGGCGAGTAGCACGCGCCACAGCCCCCATTGTTTTAGCCTTTATTTTATCGGGGGTAATGCCGATTATAGATCAAAGTTTTGCGGCCAATTTGAGTAACGGAGATGTCGCCGCGCTTGGATTTGGTTATCGAGTGATTAGTCTGTATGTGACACTATTTGCTGCTGCTGTGGGTACAACGGTTTTGCCTCATTTTTCTAAATTAGCCAGTGAGAAGGACTGGACTGGCCTCCAGCAGGCATTTTATGGAAGCCTTAAGAAATTCATATGGCCTGTTTGTTTTGTATCAAGTGGTTTAGTTATTATCTTTTCTGAGCCAATTGTTAGAATTCTCTTTCAACGCGGAGCTTTTACTCTTCAAGCTACAAAAACTGTTGCTGCCATTCAGTCTATGTATGCACTTCAATTACCTGCATATGTAACGGTTTATGTGAGTTTTAGACTATTAAGCGCAATTAATAAAAATTATTATATTATCTGGATAGCAGTCGTTAGTCTTACTGCTTGTTGCATTTGTGATTACATCTTTTCTCGTTTTTGGGGAGTCAATGGAATTGCTTTGGCTGTCAGCGCTGTATATTGGATAACTGCAATCGTGACATTGCTAATTATTAAACGAGAAATGAAACAATGTGAACTAAAGGTGAGATAAAATAATCTCTTACGGCAGTCTTAGTATGATGTACTTTTGAGTCTATAAATTGCGCTTTTTGTAATTAGTAAATTAAGCAAGAATGCGTTTATTTATATAAATATGGAATAAGTAGTTTATGACCGTAGATAAAGCAGGTAAAGATTTTTGGGATGCGAGCTGGAGCTCCTATTGCAATGTCAAACCTATTGACCCTAATGATTTAAGTCGGAGCAACGAAATAAACTTGAAATTACATTCGTATTTTCAAAGTATTTTTCAAAAGTTGCCATCTAATGGTTTGGAGCTTTTAGAAATTGGATGTGCTCGCTCACAATGGCTGCCATATTTTGCTAAAGAGTATGGTTTTTTAATCAGTGGCTTAGACTATTCCAAGATCGGTTGTGAACAAGAGCGTGAGATTTTGCGACAGGCAAATATCCCAGGTCATATTATTTGCGCTGACGTGTTTAATCCTCCTGAGAGTTTGATAGGGAAGTTTGATGTTGTCATTTCCTTGGGGGTCGCTGAGCACTTTGAAGATACTTCTGTATATCTCGCCGCCGCCGCCCGTTTATTAAAAGAAAAAGGATTAATAATAACTTTAATACCTAATTTAACAGGGCTCATTGGCTGGGTGCAAAAAAATATTAATCGTAAAGTTTATGACATCCATGTTCCACTTACAGCAAAACAACTAGCACAATCACATCATAATTCTGGTATTGATGTATCAGTTTGTGATTATTTAGTCTTAGCTAATTTTGGAATGTGTAATTTGAATGGGCTAAATATGAATGGTCTAACTTATACCGCTAAACGTTTGCTTATTGCTGTGCTAAGGCGCTTTTCCCAGTTAGTATGGCTAATTGAAGATCGAATCAATTTATTAAGATCCAATCAGCAAACTGCAACATACATTGCATGCATCGGGCAAAAAAGAAGTTAGTCAGTATAGCTTACTGATTTACTGCTATAGTAAACAGCTACATAGTAAAACTTTATGGCAACTAAAACTGTTAGCGCTACAGTAAATGAAGAATTGCGTTTTGAGTTTGGAGAAAATTGGAGAAATTTTCTTATTACGCTTGATGACGAACGTATTGCACAAGCAGAAAAATCGCTTACCCATTTTCTAGGAGAAACCTCGTTTGCTGGAAAGACATTTCTTGATGTTGGATGTGGTAGCGGTTTATTTAGTTTGGCTGCGCGGCGGCTTGGCGCGCGCGTTCATTCGTTTGATTATGATGCTAATTCAGTTGGCTGTGCACAGGCATTACGCGAGCGATATTATCCGAATGACCCAGCTTGGATAATTGAACAAGGCTCAGCGTTAGACCGTAAATATCTCGCTACATTAGGTACTTTTGATATTATTTATTCTTGGGGAGTGCTTCATCACACTGGTGCGATGTGGCAAGCCCTTGAGGCAGTGAGCGAGAGTGTAAACCAAAAGGGAAAGTTGTTTATTGCTATTTATAATGATCAAGGAAGAACTAGTAAGATTTGGCTAGTAATTAAAAAAGGGTATAACAAAGTTCCCCCACCACTACGCTTATTTTATTTATTGCTAATTGCGATTCCACGGGAATCTGCTTCTGTTGTCATGGCATTACTTAGCCTTAACTTAAAAAACTATATTCGTACTTGGACACAGTATAAAAGTAGTCGTGGAATGAGTCGTTGGCACGATATTGTAGACTGGATTGGTGGCTTGCCATTTGAAGTTGCGAAGCCAGAAGAAATTTTTGATTTTTACCAGGCACGTGGATTTCGATTATTACGGTTAAAGACTTGTGCAGGGGGAGTTGGATGCAATGAGTTTGTGTTTGAGCGCAACGCTTAAATAGCCGCATTTTTACTTGGTTTAGTTTGTGATTGTTATTATTTAGATAAGCCTAGGCTGGTGGAACAGTGAAGAAAATCCTTTTTCTATCACGTGCGTTGGAGCGCGGAGGAGCAGAACGACAATTAGTATTACTAACAAAAGGATTAGCTGCGTCTGGCTGGAATGTTTCTGTTGGTACTTTTTACCAAGGTGAATTCGATCAGGAACTCATTGATAGTGGCATTCCAATGCATTGTTTGAAGAAAAAAAGTCGCTGGGATGTCTTATCGTTTGTTTATCAATTGTTTCTATTAGTTCGTCACGAACGCCCTACGATTTTGCATGGCTATCTTACCGTTTGCAATATTCTCTCAGTACTTATGAAGTTATGTTTGCCCCCGCTCAAAGTGGTATGGGGGGTTCGTTCTTCGGACATGGATTTGAGTCGTTATGATTGGCTGGAACGCCTAACTTCTAGGGTAGAATGTAAATTAGCGCGGTTTGCTGACTTAATTATTGTTAATTCACACGCCGGACGACAGCACTTACTTGCGCGGGGGTATCCAGCAGATAAACTAATCGTTATCTATAATGGTATTGATACAACTCGCTTTTTCCCCGAAACAATTTCAGGACAAAAAATTCGCCAGGAATGGGAAATTCAAGATGATGAAATTTTGGTTGGGCTAATTGCACGAATAGATCCAATGAAAGATCATCCGGTGTTTTTGCAAGCAGCACGTTTTGCGCGAGAAAAAAACGAAAAACTACGATTCGTTTGTGTTGGTGACGGGCAGCCAGAATATGTGGAAACTGTGAAAAACCTTCCCGCAGCACAATTACTTGGTGCTAACTTGATTTGGAGCGGCGCACGAGATGATATGATGGCAGTTTATAATGCACTGGATATTTCGGTTTCCTCCTCTATTACAGAGGGCTTCTCGAATAGTATTGGTGAGGCAATGGCGTGCGGTATACGTTGTATAGTTACAGATGTGGGTGATTCGTCGTATATTGTTGGTACTACTGGCATAGTAGTTCCGCCACGAAACCCTGAGCGTTTGTCCTCTGCTATATTGGAAACTGTAGGACAGCGTGAAATTGCTAGGGACATCGTGCGGCAACGGATTATAGAAAACTTTACTACAGAAACATTGTTTCTGACGACCGAAAAAGCCTTGGATCATTTGCTCTGAAATGATGCCGATAGTGCAATCCGGCAAGCTGGATTGCGCGGTTTCTTTGACAAAGAAATCTTGGCCATCACCGAAAAATTATGCAAGCAGACATAATGACAAGGCACCATACGAAATTCACATGCTTAATGTGGTGGCTTTTACGGGTGGCAAAAATGTTCCAAGTGCACGTTTTCGAGTGAGGCAATTCATCGCTATGCTAGAGAAGAAAGATATTCAAGTTAAATGAATATCCTGCGCACTTCGGAGCTTACTCTCCTGCACAAAAAATAGTCCATTGTGAATGCTCAGCCCCTTAGTTAGCGCACCTGCTTTAGCGACATCTCATTTTCATGATGTTGCTCTTCTGCAAAGAGAACTACTTTCGACTAGGCTTACGTTAGAACCTAATATGTATGCGGCATAGAAGATGCTTTGCCAAAAGTATGACAAGCGGATCCGCGCGCTTGCGAATTATTTCTGCTCAGGCACCGAGATTTAGGCTCTTCTCCCCCGAAAAGGTTGAATTTATGCTCTGGTCACCTGCAATTGATGTGAGCGCTTTACAAGATTTGACAGTTAGGATTATGCCTTGGGAAGACTCTGATTAGGAGCATGGAAAGTGCAGTTACAAACTGTTACTGTATGTCGCTTGCGGCATTCCCCTGGTGGCTTCTCAGGTTTTATCGCTGGCTGATGTCGGAATCGCCGCACAAAGCAGTAATGATTCGACGATGCACTGAGTCATTTACTTAGCGCGCCGACAATAAGAACTGCGATGGGCGTTGTCGGAAACAATGTGATTTTGAATCATTTTAGTATGGATATTCTCTTAGCATTCCTGGCCCCGCAAATCCTTCAGGTTACGGTATAACCTGAGAGAAAACAGATTATCAAATGAGCTTACGCAAAATAGAAATATTCATTTTAGCTGTGCTTATCATAGCGACACTTCCCCTTGGACTTTTTCTTACGGATTGGGCTGGCCTGCTTTTAGCCTATGTCTCTGTCGGCGTGCTGTTTCTGGATGCGCAGGTAAACAAAAACTGGAAGCTGCTCGTGCTGATGTTTGTTGTTTTGGTGGTACGGCATGTTGCCAGTTTGATTAATGTTTATTATGCGACTTTGATCGGAGCCGATATGGATGCGGCATCCTTTCACGATATTGCTGTTGTAATGGCGCACTCCATTCAGCCTACGTGGTTTGGAGAATTTGGGAATATGGAGGCCGGAAGCAGTACTTATACCCGCTTCTTAGCATTGTTCTATCGCTTTCTTGGTGACTCAAAATTTCTTGGGCAGGAACTGTCCATTCTTGCGTATACGTGTTCTTTACTGGTAATGGTGAAACTCATGCGTCGGCTGGGGATCATCAAATGGCGCATGGGGTTGGTCGTAATGTACGGATTATTGCCTTCAATTGTTATTTTTACTTCCATCACAATGCGGGAGGCGTTTCAATTACTGGCCTTTCTGTTGATTATTTATTGGGGGATAGCGTTGCGCGAAACCCCGTCATTCAGTAAAGCGATTTGTGTTTTGCTGGCCGGAATTGGGCTAGGAATCCTGCACAATGGATTGGTAATTTACGCTCTCTTTTTAGTCTGTTTCGCCTTCTTTTGGGGATTGCGGTTTGGTTTTCGCGGGCAGCAGGGAAAAAATCTGGTGCTCAAATTGCTGGGCGTTATTTTATTAGCGGGCATTCTCACAGCTTGGTTTACAGTCGCAAGTGATGTGGGTGGCGCAGCCCGTGCTTTAGTTGCAGGCGAAGGCACGGATTATGCAGGGGGTTATCGGGAAAAGCTGAGCGATGTTGACCGCGCAAGCTATGGCGGAAGATTAGATACTTCTTCTGTAACAGCATTCATCCCTTCAGCGGCCTGGGTTTTTATTTTATACATGTTTGCTCCTTTTCCATGGCAAATGACAAGCCCGGTAGATTTTTATGCTGCTTCGGAAGGTTATATGCGCCTCTTGCTTATATATCAGGCCTTCGCGACCTGGTATCGCGCACGTGGTGAGCGTCGCAGTCAATGGGGTTTCTTAATCGGTTGTTTTTTTAGTCTGGAATTTTTGTGGGCAATTGGGACTTCCAATTGGGGAACAGCCATTCGTCATCACATCGTTGCTTATGGTGTCTTGGTGGTTTTGGGGGGCCCGGGACTTCTTCGTTTTATGCAACGCTTTTCCGCCCGCTTGTTGATGGGGCGTCGCATAAAAGCGCGCAGAAGAATTCGCATTGCCTTAACGCCAACCACTTCCTCCCGTTTATAGAACAGGTGAATAAAGTATGAAATACGGACGGTATTTAGTAACAGGTGGCGCCGGGTTTATCGGCAGCCACGTGGTGGATCGGCTGTTGCGTGAGAACGCAGAGCGGGTTGTTACAGTGGATAATTTTCACGACTATTATGCCGCGCAAATTAAACGCGCCAATATTAGTGAACATCTAAACCAAAAAAATTATCGTTTAGTTGAAACTGATATTTGTGATCGCGCAGGGCTGGCGAGTCTTTTTGCGGAAGAATCTTTTGACGCGATTATTCATTTGGCTGCGCGTGCCGGTGTGCGTCCGTCACTGGAACAACCAGTCGAGTATTACGAAACAAATGTAACTGGTACGCTCAATTTATTGGAATTGGCGCGCACACATAAAATTTCACGTTTTATTTTTGCTTCTTCCAGCTCTGTTTATGGTGCCGGAATTGAGCCGCCATTTCAGGAAGATGCGATATTGCGTCCGATTTCGCCTTATGCTGCGACCAAGGCCGCAGGCGAATTATTGGCGCATACGTACACGCATCTGTACGGCATGACTATTTTGTGTTTACGATTTTTTACGGTGTATGGCGCGCGCCAACGTCCCGACCTAGCGATTCATAAATTTACAAAATTAATTAGCGAAGGAAAACCGATTCCATTTTTTGGCAATGGCGACACTGAGCGTGATTACACTTATATTGACGACATTGTCAGTGGAATTATGGCTACTTTGGAATACGATGCGACGCCCTTTGAAATTGTTAATTTAGGCGAGTCCCATACGGTTTCGCTGCGACGCCTGGTCGAATTAATTGAGCAGTCAGTGGGCAAAAAGGCCATCATTGAACGACACCCAATTCAACCTGGCGATTTGTTGCGCACTCATGCGGATGTTAGTAAAGCGCGAAAATTGCTAGGCTATGATCCGCAGGTTCCAATTGAGCTGGGAATACAAAAATTTGTTGAGTGGTTTCTTACGCGAAAAACTAACTAAAATAGTCAGGCTGTCATCATTTTCTGAAAATAAAACAGCAATTTGTTCACGAAATAAATCCTATTCCAAAACCGACTATCCTTCACATTATCAGCGGCCTCATTGCTGGTGGCGCAGAGACTATGCTCTATAAGCTCCTTTCTCATACAACAGAGGGGGCTTTTGCATGGGAAGTTGTCTCGCTGACAGATCGCGGGCAAATGGGCGATAAAATCGAAGCGCTTGGTGTGCCGCTGCATACGATTAATATGCGGCGCGGCGTACCTGGCCCGGTTGGATTACTGAAACTCGGCCAGCTTTTACGCGAACGCAAACCCGCGCTAATTCAAACCTGGATGTACCATGCTGATTTTTTAGGTGGCATAATTGGTAAACTGGCTGTTAATGCCCCGATTGTTTGGAATATACGCGCCAGCAATTTATCTTGGAACAATGATAAGAGTACGTTTCTTATCTTAAAAATTTGTTCTTTTCTCTCGACAAAAATTCCGACAAAAATTATGTCGTGCTCAGAAGACGCCTTTCAACTACACACAAAACTAGGCTACGACGCGACGAAAATTACAGTTATTCCTAATGGGTTTGATTTAACTTCCTACGATCTTAATCCGATAGCGCGAGCTTCTGTGCGGCAGGAATTGGGGCTTGCGCCTGATACGCCTCTAATCGGATTAGCAGCGCGTTTCAATCCGCAAAAAGATCAGCACAATTTTGTGCAGGCGGCGGCGCTGTTGCGACGCGAAATTCCCAATGTTCATTTTGTTCTTTGTGGCAATGGCATAAGCTGGGATACTCAGGAATTGGTACAGTGGATTACAGCTGCTGATTTGCGCAATTGTTTCCATTTACTAGGCCGCAGAGAAGATATGCCGCGCTTGGCTGCTGCCTTTGATATTGCGTCGTCTGCTTCAGCATTTGGCGAAGGCTTTCCTAATGTGCTTGGTGAAGCAATGGCGTGTGGCGTGCCGTGTGTCGCTACAAATGTTGGTGATTCGGCTTTGATTGTGGGCGACACCGGAATTATTGTTCCGCCCAAAGACCCCGCAGCCTTGGCAGTAGGCTGGCGCAACATTCTTGCAACGAGTCGCGCGGAGCGTGAACAATTAGGTTTGTTAGCACGGCAGCGCGTCGAAGAAAAATTTAGTTTGACAGCAGTGGTCAAACGCTACGAGAATCTGTATTCAGAATTGCTCGCGTTCCCGCCCTCGAAAAAATAATATGTGTGGTATCGCCGGATTTTTTAATCCTTCCCAAAAATTAGCGCAAACGGAATTACTGAATACTGCAACGCGTATGTCGGATGCGCTCGTGCATCGTGGCCCAGACGACCAGGGTGCTTGGGCGGATGCGGATTTTGGCGTGGCTCTTGCGCAACGACGTTTGTCTATTGTTGATCTTTCGCCGGAAGGCCACCAGCCGATGGTTTCGGCGTGTGGTCGCTATGTGATTATTTTCAATGGCGAAATTTATAATTTCGGCAAGCTGCGTAAAGAACTGGAACCATTGGGACATCAGTTTCGCGGGCACTCCGACACTGAAGTTATGCTCGCGGCAATTCGGCAATGGGGGTTGGAAACTGCGGTAAAGAAATTCGTCGGCATGTTTGCCTTTGCGTTATGGGATCGGCAGGAAAAATCGTTGTCGCTCGCGCGTGATCGTGCAGGCGAAAAGCCGCTTTATTACGGTTGGTGTGGCAGCACATTTTTGTTCGGCTCTGAAATTAAAGCGTTGCGCGCGCACCCAAATTGGCAAACTGAAATTGATCGTAATTCAGTTGCTGCGATGATGCGACACTTGTATGTGCCTGCGCCATATTCAATTTACAAAGGTATTTATAAATTAGTGCCAGGGACAATTTTGACGCTGCCGCTCGCACAGGCGGAAATACCCGCGACGCCTGCGCCGCAAGCGTATTGGAATCCAAAAGCGGAAGCTGAAAATGCGTACGCCAATATGTTGCGCGGTTCAGATGACGAAGCGCTGACGGAACTGGAATTTTTGCTGCGCGAATCAGTGAGCGGGCAAATGATCGCCGATGTGCCACTCGGCGCGTTTCTTTCCGGCGGCATAGATTCGTCGCTGATTGTCGCGCTGATGCAGGCGCAATCCGCCACGCCTGTAAAAACGTTTACGATTGGCTTCAACGAAGCTGCGTACAACGAAGCAGAATTTGCCAAAGCTGTCGCGCAACATTTAGGCACGGATCACACTGAGCTTTACGTCACGCCGAAAGACGCGATGGATGTGATTCCGAAATTGCCTGCGCTGTATGACGAACCGTTTGCCGACTCTTCGCAAATCCCTACGTTTTTAGTTTCGCAACTTGCGCGACAACACGTCACGGTCAGTTTGTCGGGCGACGCCGGAGACGAATTGTTCGGCGGATACAACCGTTATTTCTGGGCAAAAAATATTTGGAGCAAAGTTGGCTGGATTCCACACGGCGTTCGCAAAGCTGCGGCATCTAGTATCACTACCGTTTCACCTGAAGCCTGGAACAGCACGTTTCAAGGCTTGAGCGCACTGATTCCGCAAAATCTTAAGTACAACGTTCCCGGCGACAAATTACATAAGCTGGCTGAAGTTTTAAAAGTCGAACAGCCCGAAGCTATGTATCGCAATTTGATTTCCAGTTGGAAAAAACCAACCGAATTAGTTACCAATACAGTTGAGCTGTTTACAACGTTGGCAGACGAACAGCAATGGGCAGCATTGCCGGAGTTGGAGCAGCGCATGATGTATTTGGATTTTGTGACGTACTTGCCGGACGATATTTTAGTCAAAGTGGATCGTGCTGCGATGGGTGTCAGTCTGGAAACGCGTGTGCCATTTTTGGATCATCGCGTGATTGAATTCGCTTGGCGGTTGCCGCTCAATATGAAAATTCGTGACGGCAAAGGCAAATGGGTTTTGCGGCAATTATTGTACAAATATGTGCCGCCCGCATTGATTGAACGCCCGAAAACAGGCTTTGGCGTGCCGATTGAAGTTTGGATGCGCGGAGCGCTTCGTGATTGGGTTGAGGCGTTAATTGACGAAAAACGTTTGCGCCGCGAAGGCTTTTTCAATGCGACACTGGTGCGCCAAACCTGGGCTGAACATTTATCCGGTCAGCGCAATCGGCAATATTACTTGTGGCCGATTTTGATGTTTCAAGCTTGGCTGGCGGAAGAAAAGGGATGATGGAATCAAACGCTCTGCAAGTAAATTCCGCTTTGCATCCACACCTCCAATTACAGAAACCGCGCCTGCTGTATCTGATTCCGAACGATTGGTATTTTTGGACGCATCGTTTGCATTTGGCACGTGCCGCGCGTGACGCTGGATACGAAGTTACGATCGCTACGTTGCCGGGCGAATATGTAGAGCAAATCAAAGCAGAGGGCTTTCATTTCCATTCGCTGAAATTGCAACGGTTGAATGCTACGCCACTAACAGAGTTGCGTACGGTTGCGGATATGGTGGCGTTAGAACGACGATTGCAGCCCGACATTGCTCATCACGTAACATTGCGTGTTGTGTTATATGGTTCGATTGCTGCGAAATTAACGGGTGTGCCAAGCGTTAATGCGATTACAGGCTTGGGGTATTTGTTTATTGCGAGTGGCTGGAAAGAAAAATTATTACGCGCACTGTTATCATTAATGTATCGTATCTGTTTGAGCGGAAAACGCGTTTGCACAATATTTCAAAACGAAGATGATCGCGGCGCTTTTCTGGAACGCAAAATTTTGCGCAAAGATCGCACTATATTAATTGCGGGCGCGGGGGTTGATACACAGCGGTTTGCTCCAACGCCAGAACCCGCCGGAGCGCCTGTGATTTTGCTGACAGCGCGCATGTTGCGTGACAAAGGCATTGGCGAATTGGTGGGTGCGAGTCGTATTCTTAAACAGCGTGGATATGAATTTCGCGTCGTGCTGGCTGGCATGCTTGATCCCGGCAATCCGACGGCGATAACCGAAAGCGAAATTAACGCGTGGCAAAAAGAAGGCTTGATCGAATGGGTTGGGCATCAGAGTGATATTCCGCGTTTATTGGCGGAGTCACATATTGTTTGCTTGCCATCGTACCGCGAAGGTTTGCCGCTATCGTTGATTGAGGCTGCGTCTTGCGGTAAACCAATTGTAGCTACCAATGTGCCGGGTTGCCGTGAAATTGTGCGGGATGACTGGAACGGTATTTTAGTACCTGCAAAAAATCCCGAAGCGTTGGCGGATGCACTGCAAAAATTATTGGCTGATGAAACTTTGCGAAAAAATATGGGCAACAACGGCAGACAGTTTGTGCTCGAAAAATTTACGCAGGAAATAGTGATCGAACAGACGTTACAAGTTTACGAATCACTGTTACAAGAACAACAACTACTGAAAAACGAAATTGCTGAGTAGGGAAAAATATGCGCTCTTATATTTCGTTATTTTTGATCGCACTCATCTCGACCTTGCTGTTTACACCGTTGGCGGGGCGGCTGGCGATTGCGTTAGGCGCGGTAGACATTCCTGACGACAAGCGCCGCATTCACAAAAGGCCTACGCCGCGTATGGGTGGCATTGCGATTTATGCTGCATTTTTGTTGACGTTGCTGTGCGTCCCCTTTTTGCGCAACGAAATTGGACAGCGTTTTAACGAACATCCGCGTTGGTATATTTCAATTCTAATTGCGACGACCATCGTATTTTTGCTGGGCGTTTACGACGATCTCAAAGGGGCAAACGCGCCGCTGAAAATCGTAGTGCAAATTATCGCTGCTGGCTATTTGCAATTTTCGGGTTTTGGCATTGGCGTCGTCTCGCTGCCATTTCTTGGTGAAAATTATACTTTCCCGATGTGGCTCAGTTTTCCGCTCACAGCGTTGTGGATTATTGGGATCACCAACGCCTTCAATTTAGTTGATGGTGTGGATGGTTTGGCATCAGGTATTTCAGCCTTTGCGTTGGTCTCAATTTTATTCGCTTCGATTGCGATTGGAAATTTTGAGATTGGTTTACTCGCGGTGATTTTGCTCGGTGCGATTATCGGTTTCCTGTATCACAATTTTCACCCAGCTTCGATATTTCTTGGTGATTCGGGCAGCCTGACAATTGGTTTTTTGATTGCGACCTTGTCGTTGATCGGTGCACAAAAAGGCACAACAACCATTGCGATTGCGATTCCGCTGGTTTCGTTTGGCCTTCCCGTAGTCGAAATTTTCCTTTCGCTCATTCGTCGTTTTGTGGGCGGCAAACCGCTGATGCAAAGTGATCGCGGGCATATTCATCATCGTTTGCTGGATCATGGACTGTCTGTTCGCCAGGTCGCAATTTTATTGTATGGCGTGTGCGCTGTATTTTGTTTGTTTGGGATTTTGTTATTGAATCCACAACGTTCAATGACAGCGCTGATTTTTAGCGTACTTGGCGTATTGATTGTGCTCGGCGTACAGCGCTTACGCTATCCTGAGTTTGAGGAACTCAGTAATAAAATTCGCAAAGGCGTAGCGCGACGGCGCAAGCAAATCGCTGCGAATGTGAGCGTGCGTCAAATGAGTACTGAAATTCGCCGTGCGCAAACAGGTGAAAAAATTTTCACGCTGCTCAATGAAATTTGCGCGACGAATGATTTCGATGGCATCACGCTGGAACTTAAACCACAAATCAATCAACACATTCGCGCGGGGCTGGTTTCTGCGGCAGAAAAAAATGGCTGGAAACCCGCGCGCAAAGATGAAAACAATAGCATTTGGGGGCTAACGCAAACTGAGCTGAGCGTCGAAGACTTGTTGCATTCAGAGCACGTTTGGTCGCTGCGTGTGCCGCTTGGTAACGACCAGCTCACAGTTGGGGTGATGACGTTGTATCGCAAGTACACCAATGGCGATGTGTTGATTGATCTCAATAATATTTGCGGTGATTTGCAGCGCGAATTAAGCGAAGCGCTCGTGAATTTGTTACAACGGCCTGACAGCGAAGCGCCAACCACTAATCCTGTCGCTTCGTTTGCAAAATAAGCATGGCGCAAAAGAAACTTGACGATCAGCCTGATTTTGGCGCACTGGTTTTTTCGATAGATTTTGAATTGCATTGGGGCGTGCGCGATTTACAGCGACCCGATGGCAGCTATCGGCAAAATTTATTAGGCGAGCGCGCTGCTGTACCGGAAATGCTGAACATCTTTCGTGAATATGGTATTGCCGGAACGTGGGCAACAGTTGGGTTTTTATTTGCACATTCACGCGATGAAATTAATCATTATTCGCCTGCGTTGAAGCCGCAATACGATGATCCGACATTATCGCCATATACCGAAAATCTAGGGAACGATGAAATAGAAGACCCTTTACATTACGCGCCATCGCTCATCAAACAAATTCACCAAACGCCGCACCAGGAAATCGGTACGCACACGTATTCGCATTACTACTGTTTGGAAAGCGGGCAATCGAACACAGAATTTCGCGCCGATTTAGACAGCGCTCACGCAATTGCAAAAAGTTACGGCGTACAGCTTTCTTCCATTGTTTTCCCACGCAATCAAATTAACCAGGATTACATGCCAACGCTGCTGGATGCCGATATTATTTGTTATCGCGGCAATGAAAAAAATTGGATGAATCGCGCCGTGATCGGTGGCACGCATCCTGTGTATATGCGCGCGGGGCGTATTGCTGATACGTATCTGAATTTGTCAGGGCAAAACCTCACAACCTGGAATGAAGTGGTTGAACCTTCGGGTACGTGTAATATTCCTTCCAGCCGATTTATTCGTCCGTGCAGCTCAACTTTGCGTCAATTGGAATCGCGCCGTTTGAAGCGAATTTTGAACGCAATGCATGAAGCTGCTGCGAATAAAAAAATCATTCACCTTTGGACGCACGCACATAATCTCGGTGTCAATATACAAGACAACCTTGCGTTTTTGCGGGCGATTAGCGCGGAGTACAAACGTTTGCAGCAGCAATACGGTATGCGTGCGCTGACCATGAGCGAAGCTGCATTAATTGCCAAAGGGGAAGCGTAATTGAGTCGCATTGTTTTGCTTGCTACAGATGGCGTTTCCACCAACATTGTTTACAATGCGCTCGCTCAAATCAATCCTGACATCGTAGTCATTCTCGAAGATCACATCTCGCGTTCACAGTTACTCAAACGAAGAATTAAGAAACTCGGCCTCGTCACTGTTATCGGGCAAGTGTCGTTTATGATGCTGGCAGAACGACCTTTGCGTAAATCCTGCGCCGCGCGCTTAGCACAACTTAAAGCGCATTATGATTTGGATGATGCAGAAATCACAGGCGAAATTCATCGCGTCAATTCTGTTAATTCTGACGAAGCGCGCACTTTCTTGCGCGAGCTAAATCCTGCGCTTGTGGTGGTGAATGGCACGCGCATTATTTCGCAACAAACGTTGGATGCGGTCGAAGCAAAATTTGTGAATATGCACGCGGGCATCACGCCAACTTATCGCGGCGTCCACGGTGGTTATTGGGCTTTGGTGGAAGGGCGACCCGAATTGGCAGGCACGACCGTACATTTTGTAGACAAGGGAATTGACACAGGCAAGGTCATCAAGCAGGCGATTTTTCAAGCTACGCCAGACGATTCATTTGTGACTTATCCGATTTTGCAGCTTGCGGTAGGCGTGCCGTTATTAGTGCAAACGGTGCAGGAATTATTCGCAGGGAGTTTAATGTTGCAGGATTCGCTTTCGCCTTTGCCTTCGCAATTACGTTCGCACCCAACGTTGTGGAGCTATTGGAAAAATAGGCTTATGCGCGGTGTTAAGTGAGTTCGCGCAATACCACGCGCGCCGGAGCGCCATCGCCTTGCTTGATTTTCATCGGCAGGCAAATCAATTCATAATCGCCCGCCGGAACTTCACTCAAATTTAATCCTTCGATAATGATGACGTTATTGCCGAGCAAAGCGCGATGCGTTGTCGGCTGCTCAAAATTAAATTTTTCAATCGAGAGATAATCAATTCCCACCAATTTTACGCCTGCCGTAACTAATGCTTCAGCCGCATCTGTTTCGAGATAGACAAAACTTTTGTCGAATTCGCCTACGCTTTTTTGCCAAAGCTGTGAATTCCGAGTTTTGAACAATACGCGCGACACGCCTGTCAAATCAGCGCTTGCAATAAACGTCAAATCAATCGCGTCAATTTCTCCGACATCAAACACGCGCGCTTTGCCGATCAAAATTTCGAGCGGTAATTCGTCCAGCGTCATTGCTCCGGCGATAAAATGCGAAGGCGGATCAACGTGCGTGCCTGTGTGCGAGCCAAAACTCAAATGCGAAACGGTGCAAACATCGCCTGCCGTTAAGCTGGCAATTTCGTTTTTCTGAAATGCTGGATCGCCCGGATAGACTGGAATCGCAGGCGAGAGCGCAACGGTGATGTCGTAAATTTTCATGGTGTGCTAGCGAGTCGTACGTTGTGGCACTGCGACTGATTTATCAATGCCGAGGCCATGCACGATAACGCGACGAATTACGCTGCGCGGGTCAGCGGTGCTGGCTGTGACAGTTGGATGCGAAATGACGCGACTGGCGCGACCTTCGGGCGGTGTGCCTTTGACCCAGATTTCCAGTAAATCACCTTTGACCTGTTGTTCCGATTTCACACGCCATCCGCTGGACGGAGTTTCAACCGTCGCAACGACTAAAATTGATCCGCCTGAAACACGCTCCGCTTGGACAAAACTCAGTTTCAATAATTGCGGCTCGTAGATAGGAGTTTGCGGTGTGGTCGGCTCTTGGGGATTGTAATTAGGTGCCGGAGGATTGCTGGAACTGTTGGTGGTTGAGTTTGGTGTAGGGATCGGATTTTGTGTCACCGGGGGCGGTGCAATGCCGCGCTGCGTTAAATCAAGGGTTTCGGTTAATTCGAGGCCAACCAGCGTGCCTGGTTCGACAACTGCTTCTTTGCCTTTGGCTAATAAAACAGCAATCAATCCTGCCGCAGCGCCAACGCCCGCGCCTAATGCTGCACCGCCAGCAATCGCGCCGACAACTGCGCCCGCTGTTGCGCCGCCGCCAATGAAAACAGTATTGCGCTTCATTTGACTGCCGCCTTCAATCACACCTTCTTCATCAAGTCGCAGGTTTTTTCGCTCTTCGGCGTTCGCGCTGGTTAAATTCCCGTGAATTGGCAATTCGCGCCCATCTGCCATTACCAATTTATCAAAAGCAATTTCGATAAGGCCAGAACGCCGCCGCATTTGTGCGGGCGAAACCTCAGTAACGTGACCGAGCAACAATAAATTTTTTGGCAAAATCATTGCGCCGCGTTCATCCACGACGGTTTCCTCGATACGCGCATAAAAGCGGTCGCTCGGACGGCTTTTACCAGAATCCAATTGCGTTTCTATCCGCACAACCATGACCAGTCCGCGCGGTAATAAACGTGTGCCTGCGGGCAATGAAAAAGATGCCGATTCCCCGACACGGCGCGAGCGTTGTTGTTGCGCTATGGCAGGCAACGACAGCGCGTTAATAATCAACGCAAACAATGTGATCAGTTTTAATGAATTGTTCAGTCTGCTTTTCATCCACAATTTCCTTTATGCAAAATATTTATGGCAAAGCTTTTTAAATGCTTGCTGTAACGGCGATACGTGGTCGCTTTTAAGTGTGACAAGTCCGAGTTCCCATTGATCTTTTAAGCCTCGTACCGGCAGCGCAATTAGTTTACCAGTCTTAATCTCTTCGCGCACAGAAGATTGCGGCACAATGCTGACGCCAAGTCCGTGTTCGACCATGCGTTTGATCGAAGTCATGCTGCCGAGTTCCATAATCACTTCCGGGCGTGCGCCTGATTTTTCAAAAAACAAATCAATTAAGCGGCGTGTGTTGCCGCCTTGTTCTCCCAGAATCAAGGATTCCTGCGCCAATTGTTTGGGGCTGATAGAGCGTTGATGCGCGAGATCGTGATCGGGTTGTACGATTGCGCTCAGGCGGTCGCGTTTGAGTACTTCGGCCTGAATATTTGGTTCCTGCACAGGCAAAGAAACTACGCCAATATCTAAATCATTTTGCAAAATTTGCGCGACGATTTCGAGGCTGGTAGCGCGGCGCAAAATTACTTGTGCGCGCGGATATTTTCTTTTTAATTCGGCAAGAATTGAGGGGAGTTGTTCGCTGCTTGCCATTGTCGAAGCTGTGCCAATACGCAAGCGGCCACGCTCGGCATCATTTAATTCCTTCAGCGCTTCTAACGCTTCATCATGCGCGCGCAATAATCGTTCAGCGCGGCGCACTAAACTTTCTCCGGCCTCCGTCAAAAAAACTTTTTTGTTTACGCGCGCAAAAAGCTGTACACCGGCTTCAGCTTCAAGTGCTTTGATCTGAGCGCTAACAGCGGCTTGCGTCAAATGCACACGCTCCGCCGCGCGCGTGAAATTGCGCGTTTCTGCAATGGCTAAAAATGTTTTCAGTTGCCGAAATTCCATGTCAAAGTGAATGATAAATAATATCTATCGTTATCATCAGAACTTTTAGTTTTATTTATCATCCAAAACAAGTCTATTATAAAAATTACCCAAGCGCCAAAAATTAGACTCGCCCTATGTCCGTGGGAAGCTCGCATCTAAATTTATAGAAGAGCTGGACGCGACGAGTTGAAATGATTGGGAAGGATTGAAACTTGATATGCACCATCTCACCGAAGTGCTGAATCCGCTGTTGCGGGATTTAGCCGCGACAGGCGCAACATCGCATTACTGGTTGGGAGTTGATGGCGGTGGTACAAAAACGAAAGCGATGCTTTTTGCTGTGCCTGCGGATTCAGACGCTGATCTTTTAGCAAATGTTGTAGGCGAGGGCCTAGCCGATGCCGCGAATTTTCATCGCGTCGGTGTGGCCTCAGCCGCGCACGCCGTACAGTCCGCGATTGAGCAAGCTTGTCATCAGGCAGGCATCGCGCCCGCGCAAATTACCGCCGCTTGCATTGGACTCGCCGGAGTTTCACACCCAGACAATCACCGCAAAATGTTCGAGGCGATTTCCGCCGCTTTGCCTGATTTAAATTTCACTTTAGAAACTGACGCGCGCATCGCGCTTGCAGGCGCAACCGCAGGCAAACTCGGTGTAGTCATTATTGCGGGCACTGGTTCAATTGCATACGGCGTAAATAAAGATGGCGAAGTTGCACGCGCGGGCGGTTGGGGGCCAACGCTCGGTGACGAAGGTAGTGCGACTTACATTGGGCGGCGTGCGCTGGAAGCGGTAATGACTGCTTATGATTACCGCACGCACGAAAATACTTTGTTGACGGAAAAAATTTGCCGCTTTTTCAACGTAAGTTCGCCGCTGGAATTACCCGCCGTGATTTATGTGCCGAATAATAACGCGATGGGCGAAATTGCGAAATTAGCCAAAGAAGTCACCCTTGCCGCACAAGAAGGCGACGTCACAGCGATTGGCATTCTCAAGGATGCCGCGCACGAACTAGCCCGCGCGATCAACGCTGTGATTACGCAATTAGAAATGCAGCACGAAGAATTTCGCATTGGTTATGTCGGCGGCGTTTTCAGCGCCGGCGAATTTATTTTAGAGCCATTGCGCGAAGAAATTTCTGCATTCGCTCCACAAGCAAAAATTACCGAACCCGCCCACGCGCCCGCCGTTGGCGCGGCACAAATGGCGATAGACGAATACACCAAAAGGCTGAATCAATTATTGGTTGGGCAACCAGCAATGCAGCCTGAAAACTCGCTCAGTCGGTAAATTATGGGGCCGTTATTCGCCTTTATTTTTTGGTTTCTTGTCGCGGTCATTATCGTTGTTATTTTTGTTTCCCTTAAAGAAAAAAAGGCGAGGACAGGCTTTGCTGTAATTGTCGGAGCTGGAGTTCTCGTTGTTGTTTTTTTAATTGCTCTTCAATTTTTCCTGCATTCAAATCCTGAATATGTTTTCACGGATGCTTTGGGAATTGACCCTCCGCCGGGCGTTTCTTCTATTCAAGGAGAAATTTCATCCTTCTTCGACTCAAGTGAAACGTGGCTGTCTTTCAAAGCTTCAAAAGATGCAATATTGCAAATAGTTGCTAGTAAATGGTTGATAGAGGTAGATAAAGAGGAGGCATCAAGGAATAGTCTTATAGGTACAGAAGGTGCGCCATCTTTTTGGCAGCCATTTGTAAGTGCTTCAGCTAAATTTTATATCACCGCAAAAGAAGAAAAACAGGAGCTATTAATTTACGATGAGACGCAAGGCAACGTGTTTTATCATTCTCTGCATATTGACTGAGTGAATTATGACTACCTTTACTGAACAATCTAATCCGAACACCACTGAAATAGATAAACTACCCACGCTTGATGCGTTGCGCATCATCAACTCTGAGGACAAAAAAGTTGCCGAAGCGATTGAGCTTGTTTTGCCTGCGATTGCGCAAGCCGTAGACGCGGTTGCGGAGCGATTGCAGCGCGGCGGACGTTTGTTATACGTCGGTACAGGTACGAGCGGGCGTTTGGGTGTGCTTGATGCTTCAGAATGCCCGCCGACTTTTGGCGTGTCACCGGATTTAGTGCAGGGCATTATCGCGGGTGGGTACGAAGCTTGTTACAAAGCTGTCGAAGCGTCAGAAGATGATCGCGCGGCGGGCGCTACGGATTTGCAGGCACGTAATATCAACGCGAATGATGTAGTCGTCGGCATTGCCGCGAGTGGTCGCACGCCGTACACAATTGGCGCGGTTGCATACGCGCATAGCATTGGCGCTCTTACGATTTGCATTACTTGTAATGCAAACACAGCATTGGCGGCGGCGGTAGAAATTCCGATTGAACCGATTGTTGGTCCTGAAGTCATCGCAGGCTCTACACGTTTGAAATCTGGTACAGCGCAAAAATTAGTTTTGAATATGCTTTCGACGATGACGATGGTGCGGCTCGGTTATGTGAAGGGCAATCGCATGGCGAACATGCAAACAAAAAATATTAAATTGCGTGAACGTGCGGTCGGAATTGTGAGCGATGAATGCGGCGTAGATGCCGCCACTGCACAAGCTGTGCTGGAAGCCGCTGATTGGAAATTGCCTGTTGCGTTAGTAATGCAGCAAGCTGGCGTCAATCGTGAAGTTGCTGAAAATGCACTGACGCAAAATCATCAATCTGTTGCGCAAGCCAGCGCGTCCCTCAAAAAATAATTTACGTTGCTGGGAGCGCACGCGGCTCGCGTGCTGAGGCTGGCGCAAGAAAAATCTTTTATCGCAGCAAACAAATAATGTTGACCTCAGCACGCGAGCCGCGTGCGCTCCCAGCAGTATGCTCTCAGCTTATTTCTTATCGCCTTCCATCACCCAGGCTTCGTTGAAATGCGCGTGTTTGATGCTCTTGCGCATTTCTTTTCCGTCCTTATCTAACTCCACAATTTTCTTATTCAAATGAAAACTGTATGTCGCGTGTAAAGTGCCGTCTTTGGCTTGCAGAAGCGAAGGATAATGATAGCGGCCTGATTCATTGACAGGCGGGTCGAGTTCTAAATGGCGCGTCCATTTCCATGTTTTGCCGTCGTCGTCAGAAATCGAAACTGCCAGCGAACTGCGACTTTCTTCAGTGTCGTTATAAATCAATGCCCAATGCCCGTTTTTCAAATTAATAATTTCTGCGCCGGAGCCGGGATTGGGGATATTGCTGTCGGTCACTGGCGACCACGTTTCGCCGTTGTCTTTGGATTCGCTTTGGTGCAAGCGTTTAGGCACAGGGCCGTTGTCGCGCATTAATGTATAAAGCGTGCCATCTTTTTTGCGCACAATGCTGGGCTGAATATTGCCGCCGCCAACTAATGGCGTGCTCGTGTGCCAGGTCTTGCCCCAATCATCAGAAATCGCCATCAGCGAAATTGAAAACCCATCAGAGTATAGCGGCACTATTACGCGTTTGTTGTCCACGACAAATGGATGTGCGCGCGTCATCCAGCCGATGCGGCGCGTTAATTTGTCTGCCGCCATTTTGCGCATGCGCGCGATATACGCGTCTAATTTTTCTTTTGGATATTCAGACGATAGCGCGTTTGTACCTTGCAATTGATCCATCACTTTATTCACGCCATCAACGAATTCCTGCCCCGGCGTTACGTGCAAAATTTCTTGTACGTCCCATTTCGGTTCGCCTTCGCCAAACCAACGCGAAGAGATTTTATATTTCATCAAAGCGCTTTCCCATTGGTTCGCTAAAATCGTAGGCCACAGCAACCAGAGCCTACCTTGCGGGTCAACGAACATCGTACAGTTTGTATCGGGATAACCAGGCGTGTCCGCCATTGTGAAACGCGGTGACCAGACTTTTGCGCCTTTTTTCAGACGTGCGCCTTCGACGATGACATCATCCGCCGTGCGTTCGCCGGAGCCATGGAACCAACAGACAAGCAAATCTCCGTTGGGGGCTTCAACCACCATCGAAGCGTGGTTGTGCCAGTGCTCCAGCGGAAAAATTAATTCAGAAGTGAGAAACGGTTTGTTATTTGTTTGCGCAAAAACGGACGCGCAGGCCAACAAGCAAAAGAAAATAAACGCCGCAAAAATTTTCATTGATGAACCTCGCCAAAATAATCAGGATCAATTTTTTCATCATCGCACAACACTACGAAAAACGTGAAGTGCGCTGGCACACTTGCCGTGCGATTGAGCGTTCGGTATCTTGCTCGCGTCTTCAAATTTAGTTTTCCCAAAAACAATATTTACAAAGAAAGGTTATCCATGAAAACCCGCCGAGATTTTCTCGCTGGCTCGCTGGTCGGCAGCGCAGCCTTGTTAATATCGCGTTCGTCTGCTGCCTTGCAGGCAGGCACAGACGCGCACATTGAAGTTTTACTTAACGAACCCATTGGCACGATTGCGCCTGAAATTTATGGCCATTTTGCCGAACATTTGGGCGGTGTTGTTTACGATGGGATTTGGGTTGGTGAGAATTCCAAAGTGCCCAATGTGGGCGGTATTCGTAAAGCGCTGGTGGATGCCTTAGTAAAAATCAAAGCGAGCGCGATTCGCTGGCCTGGCGGTTGCTTTGCTGATAGTTACAACTGGCGCGATGGCATTGGCCCGCGCAAAGATCGTCCGCGTCGTCCGAATTTTTGGGTAGACGCGCCCGAATGGCCGAAAGGCGCGCCCGATGGCCCTTGGAAATACGATCCGAATCAATTTGGCACAGATGAGTTTTTGCGCTTCTGTCAATTGTCGGGAGCGCAGCCTTACCTCGCCGCAAACTTGCGCAGCCTGACACCAAAAGATTTTTATGAATGGGTAGATTATTGCAATTCGCCCGCAGGCACGACGACACTGGCGGACGCGCGTGCGGCTGGCGGTCAGCGCGAGCCTTGGAAAGTTCGTTACTGGGGCATCGGTAATGAATCGTGGGGCTGTGGCGGAAATTTTCAGCCAGAAGAATATGTTATTGAATATCGCCGTTTTGCTGAATGGGTGCCGCGTTACGGTCTCAATTTGGCTTACATTGGATCAGGGCCAAATGGAGGTGATTTAAGTTGGACGCGGCGCTTTTTTGGCAAACTCGCTGAAAAAGGCGGCTTTGGTAAAATGTGGGGCTGGGCGCTGCATCATTATTCGTGGAATATCACGGGCGGGCGTACGACGGATTGGTTTCAGGGCAAAGGCGACGCTGTTAAATATTCCGACGATGAATGGTATGAATTGCTTAATGAAGCTGACAAAGTCGAAGCGCTCATCACCGATAATTGGGCGATCATGGGTGAATTTGATCGGCAGCATCGCGTCAAATTGGTCATAGATGAATGGGGCGCGTGGCACAAGCCTGGCAGCGAATTGCACAACACGCATTTGCTGGGACAACAATCTACGATGCGCGACGCGGTGCTGGCAGGATTAACGCTGGATATTTTCCATCACCACGCTGACAAAGTTGGCATGGCGAATATCGCGCAACTCATCAATTGTCTGGCCGCTTTATTTTTCGCGCACGAAGATAAATTTATTGTGACGCCGACGTATCACGTATTTGACATGTACGCCGCACATCAGGGCGCACAAGCTGTGCGCACACTTATCGGTACGCCGCGCCTTTCGTACTTGCGCAATGGTAAATCCGCAACAATGCGCGGTTTGAATAGTTCGGCTTCGTTGCGTGGCAAAGAGTTGACGTTGACGGTAACAAATCCTGATCTGAGAAATGCGCAGGAAACCGAAATTGCTTTGCGCGGCGCTACTATCAAAGTCATCAAAGCGACAGTATTGGCGCATAATGATATTCACGCCTGCAACACGTTCGAGAATCCGAATGTGATTCAGCCACGCACGGAAGATGTGAACGCGAAAGGGAACTCACTCGTGTATAAATTCCCGCCTGCGTCAGTGACGAAATTATCTGTGACGTTGGTATAGGTGAAATCAACCTGTTTACGCAGAAAGTAATGACAAGGGCGCAACTTTACTTTGCGCTCTTTTTTGGGTCAGTTACAAAACTGGAATACCGCCGCCTGAACGTCCGAATCGGCACACAGGCAGAATGCTACCAATGCCGATGAAATCTTGTATGCCGACCCACGCAAAAATTACTACGGCGCGATCTTGTGAATCAGCTTTACTATCAGCTTTACCAAAAGATTCGGGAAAGCTTTCGCCCAGCGCTTTAGTCAAATTGCTGGTGAATTTATCAGCAGGTGCGCCAAAGCCTCGCAAGCGATCAAGCGTGGTCATCAGTCGCCGTTTGGAAAGCGCCAGATTATTTTCATCTCTGCCCACGCGATCTGCTAAGCCGTACATTTCAATGATACGATCTCCTTGCTGACAAACAGCCGCCATCCATAATAATTCGTGCGCTTGTCTGACGCTTAATCTGTATTTTCCTGTCCCAAAACGGAGCGTCATCCGAATCGAAAAAGGCCAATCGCCGCCGTTTACAGGCGTATATTGCGCAATCGTGATTTCTTTGTTTTCTAACATAATAACGGGTTGTTGCATAAGGTCGGGTTCCTTTCTTGTGCTGTTGAAGGCGTGAGAAGTTTTATGGAGCGGCGGGGAGGCAGCTCTCATTTATAGAAGCGAAAATGGATGGGAAAAACTGGGAAGGGAAGAAGGGAGTGATGAGTGATGCGATCTCATCACTCATCACTTCTTCAATGATTCGTGCGGAAATCAAACCATTTCATTTTGACTTTGGTTTTGAGTTTGAGAATCGAATCGTTTTCAGTATGTAGAACATTCTCAATTGAGCGCTTAAATAAATTGACAAGGATTTCGTTAGTTTTCAGCCACGGCACTTGTTGGGCTAAGCGTAAGAGTTGATCAATTACATTTTGCGCGATGGAACGGCCTTCAGCGCGTGCCTGATAAAAGCTGCGCAATTCGGCGGATAAAGCGAATGTAACTTGATCCCATTCAGTTAATGATTGCGGCGTTACACGCGCCGCATGTTGGGCTGCATCTTCGAGTTTGCCTGCCAAAACTTCGTCTAATGAGAGCAGTGCTAAATGCGAACAGGTGCAATGATCCGGTGGCAGTGTAATGGCGTAGTTGCTGACGTAATGAGCATTTTCTTCGCGTCCGAGCGCACGCAACGCCAGTGCTAGACTCCATAACATCCACGAAGTAGCATCACGGCGCTCTTCCCACTCCAGCATCCAATCCGCAGTACCTTGCAGGTCGCCTATTTTGTATAACGCTGATCCTGCTACACCCCAGGATTGTGTCTCAGACTGTAACGAACGCCCGTATCGTTTGACGAAGGTTTTGACTTGCTCCGCTAGATTCATTTGCACGCACGCTTCCAAATATTCGCGTGCAGCACAATGCCACAACGACGTAGCGCCTTGCCGCACCATCCAATCAAGGCGCGCCACACATTCGCCTAATCGTTTTTGTTCAGCGTGGCGGCGGATCCAAAGGCTGCCGACGTACGGATTGACAGTTGATTTATCGAGTGCGTTTTCGAGCACAACATCAATCGTACGACCGAGTCGCGCTTCGGTCATAGCGGTAAACGCTTTGTCCAAATATTCCGTTGCCAATTCTGTTGCGAGGCACAAATCGTAAAAATGTGCGTGGGCCAGATCGCTATTATTACGTTTAGCTGCATACCGCAAAGCGCGCAATTTTGTAGCGTTACTGTTGACATGTTGCTGCAAAATTTCCAACGTGCTTTCGGCCCCGCGCAAATTATTTTCTTCAAGATAAAGATCGAATAATGCAAAGCCTACGAAATCATAATCAGGCGCTAAAGTAAGCGCGCGCTGATAGCATTCTTTCGCGCCATCTCGATCTCGCAGCCACAATTTTGCTTCGCCTAAATAGCCGAGCGCGACTGCATAATGCGGCATTAATCGCACCAGATTTTTGGCGGCTTCTAAATACTCGTCAGGATATTCCAGCGTGCGACACCAGCGTGCCAAACGTTCCCAGCCGGGCGCGTAATTTGGTTCTTCCTGCAACGCGGCGCGCATTTTTTTCAGCGCCTTTTGTACGTCGCCGCGCTGTGCTTCCACATAAGCCTCAGCCGTGCGCAGTTCAGGCGGCAAGTCGCGCCCGAAAATTGGCGGACGGGCAGCAGCTAACGCTTCGTCATAGCATCCCGCGTCCGCCAGCAAAAATGTGCGTGTGCTGTGCGCTTCAATGAAAGTTGGATGCAACTGAATCGCGCGTTCTAGTGCCGTTAATTTTTGCGCAATTTTTTCTTCGCCGCTGGTCATTTTGGCGAGTGTCAGCCAAGCGCGTGGATCGCCCGGACGACGCTCTGTCAAAGCGCAAGCGCAATCTTCTCCAAGTGTTGGACGCATTAATTCTTCGCCCCAATGCGATAACGAACGCCACGCCCAATCATAATCCGGTTGCAATGACAATGCTTTCTGGACGACTGTTATTGCTTGTTCTTTTTCACCCATTTTCCACAGCACATTGGCCAAATATCCATGCATGTGCGCGCTGAGTGGCGCGAAAGAAATTGCCTGTTCAAGCAGGTTGCGTGCCTGCCGCAATTTGCCTGTGCGGTCATACGCATCAGCCAGTTTTTGCACGGCTGGCATCCAGCTAGGGCTGATAGATAAAGTGCGTTGCAAAGCTTCTATTTGACTGGGGAAGTTGAGATTCGCTTCGTGCGCCAACGCCAGATCGAACCAGGAACGCGGCGCGAGCGGGAATCGCTCAGATGCTTTTAATGCGAGTGAGAGCGCTTCGACCAGTTGATGTACTTCGATGGATTGCGCGATTACGACTGACCAGCTTTGTGGTAAATCCGGTCGCAATCGCAATGCTTCGTACAGTTGTTCCAATAATTCGTGCGCTGACAATGTTTCGCGCGCCATTTCGCGGAAGCTAAGCAACCCGTCACCTTGAATTGTCTGACGCATCAATTCCTGCCAGATAAAACGCAATGATTCGTGGCGTTCTTGCAATGTTGTCGAGGCGCTCATTAAGCCAACAATGGAAGGCGAATGATCGGCGGAAAGTTGCAGTGCGGTTGCGTACGCCACTTTTGCTTCTGCTGTTTTGCCAGCGCGCAATAAAATCTGACCGCGCACAAAATGATTTTCTGGATTGGCCGGATCAATTTGACAAGCCTGAATGCAAGCCGCGAGCGCGTCGTCCTGCCAATTTTTTTCGCTTAGAATTAACGCTAATCTGCGCTCTGCCCAATCGTTTGTCGGATCAATTTCCAATAACTGGCGCAATTCTTTTTCGACAGCGGCTTGATCCTGAGCAAGCCATTCCACCAGCAATTGTCGCAAGGCTGTACTGTGCGGAAACGAATTTGTGCGATCTCGCAAGTACTCAATTGCGGCGCGCGGCCCTTCAGTTTCGGCTAATAATTTTGCGGCGTGGCGATTGGCGTCTAATGCTAACGGCTCAGCATCCACAACTTGCAACCAATGTAGCAACGCTTCACTTAATTGACCTTGATAATCTGCAATCGTCGCCGCAGTGCGCAGCCAAATATTGTTAGCGGCTTTGGCTTGTGCTTCATTCAGTAAACTTGTGGCTTGGTCAAAATTGCCGTAGCGCGCATATGTCTCTGCTAAATAAAGCCGCAACTCAGCATCATCAGGGCGTAACGCTACACCTTGTTTGAGCACTTCGATGGCGTCGGTGCGTTTCCCCAATTGTTCTAATGTTGTGAATAAGGTGCGCGCAGGCAAGCCCGATTTTGCGCCGAACCGATGTACGCGATCCCGCAGCGACGCAAGCGCCGTATCCGCCTGATTTAAATAAAATGCTGCCGAAAAATATGAGTGGGCGAATTGCTCGTTTTTGTCGTTTAGGCAAGCCGCAAAACGATACAGCTCAAACGCCTGCGCCCGATGTTTTTGCTGCCACAAAATTTCAGCGAGCAAATGAATATTGTCAGCTTCATGTGGTTGTTGCCGCAAAACCTTGCGCGCCAAATGCAAGGCGTAAGGAATTTGCCGCGCGTCTGCATGCAGTTCGTGCGCATACGCGTGCCACAACATCGTGTTAGTAGTTTTGTCTTTGCACAAGCCGCGCAAATAATTGAATTGTTCGTTGCGACGCTCTAATACTTTCAGGCACGCCAGTTTGCAGAGCTTGAAATTTACATCTTCGGGATACAACCCTAACAAATGTTCATAACAATCCAACATATGTACGTGATTGTTATCGTATGCCGCGAGCGCTAATTTTGCCTGCCACGTCAGACGTGTTGCGCCGAATTCGCTCTCCATTGCCCGCCATAGTTTTTGTGCAGTGGTGCGGTCATTATTTTTGAGTGCTTCTTCAACGGCATAAAGCTCATCGTAAGCTTTTTCATCCGTGAGCGTCAGGCTGTCAAAAATGTTCGCATGTGTTTTGGGAACCATTGCCATGCCGCGCGGGCCGCAAGCGCGATATTTTTGCAAAAATGGTGCGGCTTCGATTTCGTGCGTTTGCCGTTGATTCGGATCGCGCACAATAAATGTTTCGCGCAAATTGTCGTACCCAATCACTGCTTGTAAATGCGCGCTGCCTGGATCAACTGTGCCGAGGGCAAACACTACGCCGCGATTAAGTAAAGCGACAGCATCATCCCAGATGACACTGAATTCGCGCACGGCGTAACCATTGCGCAGCGCCCAATTTCTTTGGCTGTGCGCGCATGTGCCGTCGTAACAAATCTCTTCCGCAATTTCCAAATGCTGCGCTGGCATTTTGTAATATTGGCTAATCATCGCGAGGGTTGCAGGAGCGCACGTCAAATGATGCTGCCGCACAAAATTAACGGGCAATACAACGCGTTTGCCTTGCACATTGCCCGTCTGTAATTTGCGCGCGGTTGCTTGCAACAATAACGAATCGGATTGTTGTGCATATTGCACAGCCGCCCCATAATCGCCGCTTAAATAGGCAGCTTCGGCGCGTTGCGAATGTAGCCAGCGCGTGGCTTGGGGTTCCAGCAAAGGCGAGAGTGCAGCAAAACGCTCCCAGCTTTGACGCGCTTCGTTATAGCGCCCCAATTCAATTTGCAATTGGGCTAACTGCTCAACTAATGCCGCGCATTCAAAGCGTTGACTTGCGCTCGCCAGCAAGCGCAGCGCCTCTTCATCGTTACCCATCAAACTGAGCAAGTGTGCTGCTTTAGAAATCGCTGGATAAAATTGCGGATTTTTCATGAGCGCGAATCGCAACACACCCAACGCATCTTCGTACCGATCTTGTAATTCAAATAATTCTGCGCGCTCGACCCACAACCAATTATTAGTTGGCCCGATTTTTTCTGCATTCGCCATCCATTGCTCGGCATTATCAAAATCACGCAATTGCCCTAGCACCTGTGTATGAAACGCTAACCAATCGGAATGCACTTGCGGATCGGAGGCCGCCAGCGTTGGGTCGGTATCGTATTTGCGCAAAAACTGCCAGGTCTCAATTGGCCCGCGCGATTGCAATAAAAGTCGCGCATAACAAAGCCGCGCGCCCCAATCTTTTTTGTCTTTGCGATAGGCTGAAAAATGAAATTTACGCCCTAATTTTTGCGCGCCCAACGCGCTCGCAATACGCCCCGCTAACAACCGCGCATAAGTGCCTTCCCAACGGTCGAGCGCGCTAATTTGCAAAGCTGCATGCCACGCTTGCAAGTGCAAACTGCGCTCGAATAATTCTTCAATGTGAGCTAGCTCAGAAGGTGCTAAAAACATAACTTGCAGGGCAGATGAGGAGTAGGAATCATAAATAACGCGGGGCTGACGCTGGCGGTAAAGCGAACGCGTCAGTAACAAGATGCCTGCCGTTTTACTGAGTCGAAAAATTTAATTTTGCGGGTTGTGAAGTGGCTAGGAGCTAAGCACCGGATTGGGTTTCCGGTTTGGGCAGTGCATAGGTAACATAATTACTTTCTGACAAGCAAGAAAATTTTCGGGCAATTTGATAAAACCAGCGCACGAAAGAGGCGCGAATTCATTGCACGCGCAATAAGACTTTCGTACTAATCTGATCTCCGGCTTTGATAATCATCGGATACACACCTGGTTGCAAATTGCGCGGAAGCTGAATATTGATTTGATCCAAGCCTAAATAATCAGGTTGTGCACCAGCATATAAAACTTCGACAGGTTGCCCATTTAGCTCAACCGTGACAAGGCTGATCGGTGCTTGTAAATAATTCGTCACGCCAAATTGTGGCAAAGATTTTCCGCCTTGCGCTGTACTTGCAAAGCGCCAGCCTGTGCCAAAAATTGACACATAGACATTTTTTGTCGGGTCTTGTTTCGCAAAGCCCAGATCGAAATTAATGCTGTCGGAAGTGGACACCACGCTCGCTTCGCCTTGTCCTGTTTGCTCTTTCGTAAATGCTGCAGGGGCGAGCGCCTGCACCGTAATGTAGCCTTGTGATGTTTCGCCTGTTGCCGCCGTAATCGTGATTGTGGCTTGTCCCACCGCGATTTCTTCAGGCAGATAAAAATTCACCTGATCGTAAGCACCACCTGCGACTCTGTCTGCAAACAATAAGGGCACGCGATGATAATAACCGAGGCTGTCAGTGATTTCGGCTATGGTGCCGTTGCGCTGAAAGAGCGTGGAGGCTTCGACCAATTCGGGCGTAGGTGTGGCAAGCTTGCTACCAAAGGCCGCGCACAATGAACCGGGAGCAATTGCTGGCGAATAATTTGCCGCTGATACAACCGCAACTTGTCCAGCGATTTGCAGGTCTTGTTCTGTGAAAGCGAGGCCGCTGCGATTTTGCTTGTCAATCGCTACGATCAAAATTCGCACCGCCGCGCGGCGTTCTTTGCTTAATGTTTCCGGCATCTGCCAGGCGTACTGATTCGCGCTCGCAGGCAATTCGGCGAGCAACATTGGGTAGCTTGCGCCGCCATCAGTCGAAAGCCGCACTTCGTATTTTGTGATGTCCGCTGTCGTTTCCGCCGCCCACGAAATTATGGTTGTCTGTTGGGTCATTAACCGCGCGCCAGCAGTGGGAGTAAGCAATTTTATTTGTGGGGCTTGTGCGTCGGCTAACACGACGATATCGAGTTTTGAAATCAATGAGCCATTCACATTGGTGCCTGTGAAGGTCACTTGCAACACTTTGCCTGCTTGCGCGGACATAGGCGTAAAGCGGAATTCGCCGTTCTGAAAAATTGCATTGGCAGGCAAATTAGTAGCTGTGAAACTGTACGCCGCGCCGCTCGCGTCGGTTTTGCGCAACGAAATTTGCAACGATTGTCCTATTTGTACAGTTTGGATGGAAGCTTCCTGTAAGAGAGAATTTTCAGTCATCACAGCGCGTCGCGGTTCAACGACTGCGCCAATCAAGTCGGGAATAAATTCAGCTAAGCCTAACCCTGTATGCCCATATACTTTGGACGCACTAGCACCAAACTGGAAAGCGCGGAAATTAATAGGCGCACGCCAGTTTGGATCAACGACACCTCCATCATTAATGTCTCGATAAAAAGTCACATCGCGGAAAAGCTGTCGCGCCATTGTCCGCAAATCCGCCCGATGAGTAATGCGGGCTGCGGTAGATAGCAAGGGCAGGTTGAGCATTGCCAATTCATTAACTGCTGATTCAGGCGCGCGGTTGGGCGCCCAGTTCAAATCTGCGCCGATGGGTTGATAGCGACCATCGGACATTTTTTTCCCGCCTTGCAAAACGGCTTGCGAACCTGTTTTACCAAGCAGCCAATCTGCTACGCGAATCATATAATTGGCGACACGGTTGTCGCCTGTTTCGCGCCAATATTCGATGATGCCAAATTGACAGTAACCTGCCCACATAAACGGTTGTGTGATCTGGCCAATGCCGGAAGTTTCAGGAATAAACCAACCTTTGCGCCCGGCCTTTTCTTCGGCTTGCACAAGTCCATAGACAGCTTTACGCGCAGAAGCCAGATAATTGGTATCGCCGGTATAACGCCACGCCACGACCAAGCCCAGCGCAGGCCAACCGAGCCAGCGAGATTCGTTCCATTTAAGCGCGTTGTCAAAAGTAAAATCACGGCTGATAAAACGTGCCAGCGCTTCGCTTGCCTCGTTAGCCGACTCGTACGCAATTTCGTCGCCTGTTAATGCCCAATGCAACCACATGCCTTCAATCCAGTTGTGCGTAAGCAACGGCAAATTGTCCGAACCGTGATCGCCTTTTTCATAAAATGCAAGGCCGCGCATGTTGTATTCGCCGCCCGAATCCCAATAATCATTGGCGTGATATTGTCCCCAGTCAGCGCGATAGCGTGCCATTTCGCTGCCACGCTGAAACGCACGTGTGTCGCCTGTGCGCAAAAATTCGCGGAGCAAAACAAATGGCAAATCATAATGCGTGTTGCAATACCCATCGCCCCACGCTAAATCGCCGAAATTGCGCCAACCTAAATTCGCGCCCATTTCATTGCGTAAGCGATACTCAAAAATTGATTGCGCCGGATTGCGCCAGTTGCTGTCGCTTTCTTCAACAGCGTAACCAACGGCGAAATGTTTTTCCGCGCGTTGTGCGGCTTCTGCCATTTCAGGATCATTCGTAAATTGTTTTGTCCAATCGCGCTTTTCGACGAGTAATGGGCGCACAGCTCCGGTGCGCGCGACATATGCCGGATCAATGCTGACACGTAAAGAATTCGTTATCACTAATGCTGCGTTTGTTTCGCGCCCAAGATAAAAATCGGTAGTTTTCGCGCGTGCGCCATCGAATAGATAATCATTGCCAGTGTCTGGTAATACATCAAAGCGCAGCCCGTCTTTATTGGCTAAGAGGGCTTTGGGGTAATTTTCAGCAAATTCAGGGACCGCGATTTCAAAGTTTCCAGCGGACATTTTGGAAGTGGATTGCAAGGCCGCAGTTTTGGCATAAGCCATCGCTGATTCGGTCATTTGAATATTGCTGCTGCCTTTTTCCACAGTTGGAATTGTGACGGAAATCCCACGTAATAAAACGTGCTGCGCATAAGGCCCTTGTCGCAAACGCTGTGCGCCGAAACCATAAGTGCCTTCGTTCAGTAGCCGCAATCGTACGCGGACAAAAGGTTGATCGGCGTAAATGTAATAGCGCAACGTGAAATTCAAAGTGGGCGCGGCAATTTTGGACGTGGTGCTGGCAGTTTCATTAAGCGCGGCAGTTGGAATTGAAAAATGCCCTTGCTGTTTAATCACTACGCGCAATGCGTTCGCTTCTTCGACGACAGCTTTTTCGACACTTGCTGTCGCTGTGAGCGGGGCGAGACTGATGACACGCAGGCAATCGTTTATAGTGTGTTGTTGTTTCAGCGGCGCGGTAAAGGTGAGCGTTTGTCCTACCGTAGATTTTATCGTAGCGGTTTCCTGCTCCATCGTGAGGTCGCGCAATTTGGCTCCGGCATTATGGGTAAGTTGCAATGGCGCGCTTAATTTTAGCGTCCCATAACTGGCTTCTGTAACGAATACTTCTTCTTGTTGCGGTGTGCCTTCATCAAGCAAATAGCGGCGGTTGCCTTGCAACAAATAATCGGAACTCCAAATAGATGACCAAGTTTTTTCGACTGTCCATTTGAGCGTTGCCGTATGCTCAAATTGTACTTTTGTGCCGGGCGTGAGCAAGGTTGGATCATTGACAATTAAGGCGTCGGTTCCAGTTGGTTGTGCCACAACCATTGCCGAGTGAGGGAACAATCCTTGCACACTGAGCGGCGCAGCGAATTGCTCTATATTATCCATTTTGAAATTGTTGATGAGGTTTGCGCCATTACGTCCGAATTCGATTTTGAGGCGGGAAGACGCCACACTGATTTTATCTGCGACTTGCGTGATGGACAACGGCGTAATCGCAGGCGCAGCGCTTGTTGCGTCCGTCAACGTAAATTGTCCTGCCACTTTTGGCGTAAAATCCAGCAGCGCCCATTTGATTGGTTTTGTTTCGTCGTCCGTTTTTCCGCGCCAGCGTGCCAACACACGCGCTTGCAGTGGGATTGCATTGCCATTTGGATCAAGGAGCGTCAATTGTGCAATTGTGCGAATGTCGGCAGGTTCGCTAAACGGCACGCCAATCGTGATTGGCAATGAGCCTTGTGTGACTTGCAATGTCACGCGTAGCGCAGACGATTGTGCGATGGCCGGGCTTACAGCAAACACTATAAGGGCGAAAAATAGCAGGCGGGTAATAAGCGGCGAGGAGTGCTTCTTTCGGTTTTGCATGGCTTTTTCGGTTGCGTATAAAATTCCACATAACAACGGCAACCTGGTGCGGGAAGGCAAGAGCTGAAAAGCACCAGGACAGATGTGAGAAGAAGGGAATTATCGCGGACGAACAGCCTGAAAAACGAAAAGGGAACCTCTTATGAGTTCCCCACGACAAGACTGGATCGAAATTGGACGGATTCGCTTTTTCGGCTGCGCGGCACGTTAATTAGCGGCGCTCTTGCAACGCTTTACGTGAAGCGTTGTCAAGCTGGCTTATCCACTTCGGGAATTCGCCGATCTTCATTGAGATCACGAATTTTGCGTGTCCGCATGTGCGGACGTGCCTTTGTCGGTGGAACAGTAGGGCATTTAAGTTAGTAGGTGACAGGTGACAAATTTTGCACTAAGATGCGGCTTCGGCGCCTGTCTAACTTTGACAAGAAAGTAAATACGGCGTCATTGATGCCCCGTTTCAATGACGCCGCTACCAGACGAGAGGAAACTTTGCATAAACAGCAAAGTTAAATCGTCCGAACTAAACAAAAACTTTTTGTCAGAAAAGAACTTTAAGTTTGAAAGGAGTCGGCATCACCTCACGGCAGATGCCGACAATTATATATTCAAACTCACACACGTTGGATTCCATAACAAGCCTTGTGCCAACAAAATTCGTAATCTATCAACATTTGTTTGTAACAATCGGGAAGCACTGTACAAATAGTGAGAAATCAGCGAATTAACAAGACAAATTAAATTTGTTTTGGAATTTTAGGTGAAATGAATCATTGTGGGTTAGATAAGAATGCTGTTACAACAACACCAAAAATGACAAAAATTGAAAACCAGTAATGCCGGAAAATGGCATTGATGACAACTAATGAAGGCCGACGCGAGGGTAGTGTGCAGGAATTAAAAATTGGAGAATTTACACTTACGCAACAGGACATGTGGCGTGGCGGTTTAATCTGTCTGGCGCTGTGCTGGTTATTCTTTGAAGTGCTGAGGGGGCTCGTAAGTGATTGGTACGTTGATGAAAATTATTCGCACGGCTTCCTTGTGCCGCTGATAGCGGGCTACGCGATTTGGCAAAATCAGGACAAGTTCAAAAACGCAACGATAAATCCTCTTACCTGGGTTGGTAGCGCTCTCATGATTGGCGCAGTATTGCTGCTATGGGCTGGCACAATTGGCGCAGAATTATTTGTCACACGGATTGGATTCTTAGCCGCGCTCATTAGTCTGATCTTATATTTCAAAGGATTTTCCTGGCTGAAATTATTGATGTTTCCACTCGGCTTGTTATTGCTGGCGATTCCGGTTCCCAATCTTATTTTCCAGAAAATCGCTTTTCCTTTGCAATTGCTGGCTTCTGATTATGCCGCTCAAGTCATCAACTGGGTTGGCATTCCGGCTTTTCGTGAAGGCAACGTGATTGAGCTCGCGCAAATGAAATTAGAGGTCGTCGAAGCTTGCAGCGGGATTCGTTCGTTAATGTCATTGACGACGCTGGCAGTAACATACGCTTATTTCACCGAAAATAAATGGTGGCGGCGTATTATTCTGGTGCTTTCTGTGATTCCGATTGCGATTTTTACAAATGCCGCGCGCGTGACTGCAACAGGCATTATGGCTCATTATTATGGAGAAGACGCAGCGCAAGGATTTCAGCATGCCTTTTCTGGCTGGTTGATGTTTGTCGTAGCAATGCTGTTATTATTGGTTGTCGCGCAATTGCTGCGCACCCTTTCAAAGTTTCTGCCGTCGAAATTTCAATAAATGGCTATGAGCAAAAATACCAAATTTTTCACGATGCTGATTTTCCTGTGCTTAGCAGCAGCCTATACGACATACCTGACGCAAGCACGCGAGCGCGAAAATGTTCCCAGCCGCGAAAGCTTTGAAAAATTTCCTGACGAGTTAGGTGTTTGGCGCAAAGCCAATACGCAGATTCTTGATAATCGTGTGTTGGGATTGCTCGCGCCGGACGATTACATGTCGCGGACATATGTGAATGCGCAAGGCCAGCCAATTTTTTTGTTCGTAGCGTATTATCTCTCGCAACGCAGTGGCAAAACTTTGCACTCGCCGCAAAATTGTTTGCCCGGTGCAGGCTGGGAAATTGTGGAACAAAACCGCTTGAGTTTGCCCGATGAGCCAGGCGCAATCATTAACGATTTTACGATTGCCAAGCAGGATGAGCGATTGCTCACTTATTACTGGTATCAAGGGCGCGGGCGCGTGCAAGCTAGTGAATATTGGGACAAAATTTATGGAGTGCAGGATGCCGTTTTCAAAAATCGTACGGATGCCGCGCTGGTACGCGTGATGATTGGTACTACTGGTAAGCCCGAACACGATGAAAAAGCGAAAGCGTCCGCCATGGATTTCATCAAACAAATTCGCGCCGAATTACCTAAATATATTCCCAATTAATTACGGTAGGATTGTTGGGCAGGATTCGTCAATAATTTTGCAAGACCAACAGCCTCAGATACGAATGCTGCTTTACTAAATAAAAAAGCCGAAGCTAATAGTAATTAGCTTCGGCTTTTTTATGCAACCTACACAAATTACTGATTCATTGAATTCAGGAATTCGGCGTTGGATTTAGATTTTTCGAGTCGGTCGAGCACAAGTTCCATTTGTTCAACGCTCGATAATGGATTCAGCACGCGACGCAGCACCCAGATGCGATCCAAATCTTTTCTTTGGATCAGCAACTCTTCTTTGCGCGTACCGGATTTTTGCAGATCAATGGCCGGGAAGACGCGCTTGTCAGACAGCTTGCGATCCAGGTGAATTTCCATGTTGCCTGTGCCTTTGAACTCTTCAAAGATCACGTCGTCCATACGACTGCCTGTTTCGACTAACGCTGTAGCGATGATCGTTAAGCTGCCGCCTTCTTCGATATTGCGGGCCGCACCGAAAAAGCGTTTTGGACGTTGCAGCGCGTTAGAGTCCACACCGCCAGAGAGAATCTTGCCTGAAGGTGGAACGACAGCGTTGTGCGCGCGCGCAAGCCGTGTAATGGAATCGAGCAAGATCACGACATCGCGCCCATGTTCGACTAAACGCTTGGCTTTTTCGATCACCATGTCTGCGACTTGTACGTGGCGCGAAGCTGGTTCGTCGAAGGTGGACGAAATGACTTCGCCGTTGACCGAACGTTGCATGTCGGTAACTTCTTCTGGGCGCTCGTCAATCAAGAGCACAATCAATGTGACTTCAGGATGGTTGGTGGTGATTGAATTCGCAATCGTCTGCAATAGCACCGTCTTACCAGTGCGCGGCGGCGCTACGATCAATCCGCGCTGCCCCTTGCCGATAGGAGTGACAAGGTCAATGACGCGGCCCGACAAGTTTTCTGTCGAGGTCGTTTCCATTCGCAGTTGTTCGTCTGGATAGAGCGGCGTCAGATTGTCAAAAAATACTTTGTCGCGCGCAACATCAGGTGGCTCAAAATTGATCGCTTCAACTTTGATGAGCGCAAAATATCGTTCGCCTTCTTTGGGGGGGCGAATTTGCCCTGAAATTGTGTCGCCGGTACGCAGGTCGAATTTACGAATTTGCGACGGACTAACGTAAATATCGTCGGGGCCGGGCAAATAATTGTATTCGGGTGCACGCAGGAAGCCGAAGCCGTCCGGCAATGTTTCCAACACGCCTTCTGAGAAGATCAAGCCAGATTTTTCTGTTTGCGCTTGTAGGATTTTGAAGATCAATTCCTGTTTGCGCATACCCGTAGCACCGGGTACATCAAGCTCTTTGGCGATGTTCGTTAATTTGGAAATGCTCATTTCCTTTAGCTCGGAAATGTCCAGCAGATCAGTATCGTCGCCAAATTCCTCTGCTTCTTCTTCATAAAGCTCTTTTTCACGTTCACGATCACGTGCTTTTGCTGATTTTTCTGCCATAACGTTTATTTTCCATTGCTGCCACGACGATCAGTGGATGAGGGGCGAGACAGTCTTGCTGTGTGAAATTATTTCAAGATTTAAAGTAGGGAGTAGTTAATTATTGCGCTCAGGCACATAAGTCTTCATCGTATTCAATCATCAAACCGTTAACCTTTTCCGGCGAGAAGGGCTTGTGGCTCCAAGGGCGTAAATTTTCATGGTGTAGAGTGTGATTACCGCTTGAGATATTATTTTCCGTTAATTTCGGCCTTCTTAATCTTGCCGCCGCTAATTGTTTTGGGATTGTTAATTAGAGAGTAGCAAACCTGCTCTCGTGTGAAGTCCGCTGCACCGCTTAGATGACGTGCTGTATTACAACCGAACCTGAGACGCCTGCATTGACTTGCCATCTGGTTGGGATATCAAACTGGCTCTGATCTCATCCCAAAGCTGCTTAATACCTTCACCAGTAACCGCTGAATAGGGAACGATTCGCTCTGTTGTTAGTACTTGCTGCGCACGTTTCAGCGAGCGGGATCGCTCATTGGCAGATAGCTTATCAACTTTCGTGTTGACCACCAGAAAGGAAAGTCCGAAGTGCTGTAGCCAGGATTTCATCTGAAGATCTAACAGGGAAGGCTCGTGCCGTGCATCTACGATTAAGATACATAGCACAAGCTGCGTGCGTTGCGCAAGATAATTTTCAATCAATTTGCCCCAATTCTTTCTTTCTTCTTTGGAAACCTTGGCATAACCATAGCCGGGCAAATCCACAAATACCATCTCTTCATCAATTGCAAAAAAGTTTAGCGCCTTGGTTCGACCAGGATTGGAACTGGTACGCGCTAAGCCTTTAACGCCAAGCAAGCTATTAAGAAGGCTGGATTTACCAACGTTAGAGCGCCCTAAAAAAGCGATCTCCGGCAATTTCCCCGGCGGGACAGATTCGGTGGTTGCCGCGCTGGCAATAAATTTAGCGCTTTTGACTTTCATAACATTGATTTAAACAGGAATAATGGCAGGAGGCAAAAGGGGGGCGAAAAAAAGTATGAGGGAGGAACAAAGGGCGAAGCCAATTTAGCTTCGCCCCACGTTATTAATTTGTTATTAATTTTTAGATAGATGGGTACGCATCGCAATTGATAGATTCGCAAGCATGCACGCAACGCTCGCAAATTTGCGATTCTGGGCTTGCCATCAAATACTCGCCTTTTGTTCGTTCCGTACCACAGAAACTGCACTGAATCATATTGCGGGGCCGCGCGCCAAGCATCCTGCGATACCAGGGCGCACGTTGCCACGGAGGGGCATAGCCCATCATTTTGTAGTCTGTCATTAAGATCGAACAAACACGGATACATTCGTTACAAATGTACCGATTGCGTCCCTCGAAAAGTCGCGCCACTTGTCCTTCGCCTAAACCACAAAAGGAACAATGGATGCCGCGCACTTCGAGTTGAGTGCCTCCGGTCTTAATTAACGATGTTCTGGAAAGATCAAGTCCTGAAGTGCCTGTTGCCATCGTAATTACCTAATGAAGAAGCGCAAATTTCACTCGCGCCGCTTAATAACTGCATCTACCAAGCCATATTCCTGTGCTTGGCTGGCGCTCATAATGTAATCGCGTTCTACATCTCTTTCAATGTTTTCAATTGGCTGTCCTGTGTGCTGTGCCAATATTTCATTTAACCGCTGGCGCATTCTGAGAATTTCTTCGGCAGCGATTTTGATGTCGGTTGCTTGTCCGCCAATACCGCCCGCTGAAGGCTGATGAATCAAAATACGCGAGTTAGGTAAGGCGTACCGTTTGCCTTTTGTACCTGCCGAGAGCAACACTGCCGCCATCGAAGCGCACTGTCCGACGCACAGTGTGGAAATCGGTGCACGCACAAACTGCATAGTGTCATATATTGCCATTCCCGACGTAACCGAACCTCCAGGCGAATTTATATACATTTGAATTTCACGATCCGGGTCTTCGGATTCGAGAAAAAGTAGCTGTGCGACTACCAAATTTGCTAACGTGTCATCAATCGGCGTCCCGATAAAAATAATATTTTCCTTGAGCAAGCGTGAATAAATGTCGAAAGCACGTTCACCACGTGGCGTTTGCTCGACGACCATGGGAACTAAATGCGCGTATGGATTCATAATCTCAAAACACCTTTACTGCTAGTGTGACAAGCAAGCTGCCTGTCCTGGAAATAATGTTCTGCAAGATACAAGCTTGCGTGGACTCAACATGGAAAAAGGCGGCACGAATTAACTCGGAGCCGCCTTCAGATTTCTCAACAACGAAGAAGAATTTTATCGGTTAGCTTCATTCAGCGTTTGCGCCCGCTTCGTCGGCTAGGGCTTTTTCTTCAACTACAGCAGTATTTTCTTCTGCCGCTTCTTTTTCCTCGTATTCTTCGGTCGTAATTTCTGCCTGGCTGACAAGGAAGTTCACAACCTTATCAGAGCGTAGCCGATTTTCGATACTAGACAGGCTGCCTTCCTTTGTCAAGCGTGCTTCTATTTCGTCTACAGACTGGCCCACGGAGGCTGCAATACGCTCAATTTCGCTGTCCAAATCTTCGCGCGTTACATTGATTTTTTCGGCGTCCGCCACCGCGCCTAACAACAACGCGAGGCGTACATCATTTTGGGCGCGCTTACGTTCTTCGGCTTGACGTTCTTCCCAATTAATTTGCCGCGCAGCTTGCGGCGGAACACCACTGCGGAACAAGCGTTGCACAAATTCTTGCAAGCGCGAATTGGCCTGACGTTCGACTAGTGGTTCAGGCAAGGGGAAGTCGTAATCTTTTGCCAGCGATTCTAACATTTCGTCGCGCAAATCGTTTTCTGCCTCAACGCCAGCGTTAGCGATGAGATTTTCGCGCACTTTCGCGTGCATTTCGTCTATGGTTTTATATTCTTCGCTGTACTCTTCAGCCATTTCCTGCGCGAAATTATCATCAAGTTCCGGCAATTCCTTGATCTTTACAGCGCTGACCGTCGCGGTGAAATTTAGCGTTTTTCCGGCTAAGCCTTCAGACGTGAAATCTTCAGGATATTTCACCGTAAATTCTTTGACGTCGCCTTCTTTGACGCCAGTTAAATTTGTCGTGAATTCTTCCTGCACACCCTGCCCACCTAATTCAATCGTCAAGTCTTCTGTCTTTAGGTCTTCCTGCTCTGGCGCATCAACATATTTGCCAACGATATTGATCGAAACAAAATCGCCGAGCTGCGAAGGGCGATCTTCGACTGGAACAAGTTGCGCCGCGCCTTCGCGCAATTCCTGCATCACTTGCGCAATTTTTTCATCTGTGACGATGGCAACGCGTTTGGTGAGCTTGAGGCCTTTATAATCCTTCAGTTCAAAATCAGGAATGACGGTAACGCGCGCTGTGAATTTCAGCGCCTCACCTTCTTTAACTTTGATTTCATCGGTGTTTACTTCCGGCGAACCAATCACTTTGAGTTTGTGATCTTCAATTGCATGCCCAAGTGCGTGTGGAAGAATTTGTTGAATCACTTCACCATTAATTTCTTTGGCGAAGCGTTGTTTGACGATGGATTTGGGGACGTTTCCTGGTCGAAAGCCCGGCACTTTTGCATAACGCGCATACGCCTCATAGGCTTTGCCATATTCTGTTTTTACGTCATCCGCGCCAATCTCAATAGTGAGTTCTTTTTGGCAATCGGCGATGTCTGCAACTGCTACTTGTAAATTCAAAGCGACCTTCCTTGCTGTGAAAAGCGATGAAAAAAATTAATAAAGGGCAGGTTTGCGCCAAAATTTTGGTGCGAAAGGGGGGACTCGAACCCCCACGCCTTGCGGCGCCAGATCCTAAGTCTGGTGCGTCTGCCAATTTCGCCACTTTCGCAAGAACCAAACGGCAAGGCTAACAAATTTCGCAAACAGGCGCAACAGTTAGCTAAAGCCTACTCTCAATGTTAGAATAAAATTCGGTTGCAACGCGGTTTTTTCATTCTAACTAATATAGGTAGTGCGCAATGGAGCAAGAAAAGGTAATTTTCTTCGATCATCTCAGGCAAGCTGGATTTAAGCGAACTTCGCAACGCGAAAAAATTCTAGAAGTTTTTTTGCGCACCGAAGGGCATTCCAGCGCCGAAGAGTTGTACACCTTGGTCAAAGCCGAAGACCCTTCGGTTGGCTTTACGACTGTATATCGCACGCTTAAACTTTTGACAGAATGTGGACTCGCGCGGCAGGAACGCTTTGCCGATGGTTACACACGTTATGAACACAGTTATAACCATCAACATCACGATCATTTGGTTTGTACACAATGCGGCAGCCTAATTGAGTTTTATAGTGAGGTGATTGAAACCAAGCAGGACGAAATCGCCCGCAAATTTAAATTCCAACCTACCCATCACAGCCTGCGGATTTTTGGCCTTTGCAGTAATTGCCAGGTTCAGCAACAGGCCGTAGCCAGCTAACAACTTCATCCATGTCAATTATTATCCGAAGAATTGCCGTTTTCGCTTTGTTAATTTTATTGAGCCTGTTCGTTGCTTGTGCAAATCAGCAAAGTGCTACACCGGAATCCAGCGGAGCGAATACCAACGCTGCGAATGCTAGTGCGACTGCCAATTCCAGCGCGAGTCCCATTGCTGATCTTGAACCTGTGATGCCGGAAAAAGTGCAGGTGGCGTTCGAGCAAAATTGTAAAAATTGCCACGGCCCGGAAGGCCACGGCATCACTGGAGTTGGCACCGATTTGCGCAAAGCCGCGCGGCGCAGCCCCGCAGAATGGACAAAATATTTGCAAGATGAGGCAGGTGCTCATTCTAGCAAGCGAATGCCAGCAATGGCATCTTTGACAGAAAAAGATTATGAAGAAATCAGCGCGTATCTGGCAGATTTGACGCAAAACAATGCGCCAGCAGCAGGTACGAAAAAATAGCTTTTGGCTAAGGGAATCATTTCTTACATTGCATCACTGTGTGCAAAATATCCGCGATAGTTTTGTGCGCTAGCACTTGTTCCATTTCGTGCTGTGCTTCTGCAAAAATGCAGCCGAGCGCGCTCTGAATATTTTTCCCGATCATACAATCTTCATTCGGCGGATGGGCATGAAGCGCAAAGAGGCGACGTTTTTCCACGGCGCTATAAACTTCCAGCAGCGTAATGTCATTTGCCGGACGCGCTAATTTTCCGCCGCCCGCCGCGCCTGTGCGCGAAACAATCAAACCAGCTTTTGCCAGACTTGACCAAATGCGACGCACTACCACGGGATTTGTGTTGATACTGGTCGCCACAAAATCAGACTTATGCGATTCTTCGCAATCGTGCGCCAGCACGGTCAAAATGTGAACAGCAATTGTGAAGCGGCTATTCGACGGCATATCAATATCTCTGAATCAACCAAACACCGACCATTAATAATAACGCGCCAACGATTCGTTGTGGCGTGAGTGGAAATTGCGGCAATTCTAACCAGCCAAAATGATCCATCACCAGCGCGCCTAAAATTTGTCCGGCAATTATTAACACGGAAAATGTAGCTGCCCCTGTGCGCGAAATCGCTAACACCGAAGTTGTCACAAACAACGCACCAATAAATCCACCGCACCAAGCCCACCACGGAGCCTTAAACGAGCCGCGCAAATTGCTGGCTTGTCCCATTACGATTGTGATGTACGCGACGATAATTATGCCAATTGCGCCAATGCCAAAATTTAGCAGCGTACTGTACATCGGATTCAAAACATACTCGCGCATTTTGGCGTTCATCGCAGCTTGCGCCGGAATCAATAAACCTGCAACGAAAACAAGTAACAACCAACCAAATTTCATTTAAGCAATCCTTCCAGCGCTAAAATTTTGCCCTGTAACTTCAGCCACAATTTCGTATGAGCGCAGCCGCGCTACATGGTCAAAGATAATTGCATTAATCATTAATTCATCAGCTTTGGTGTTGTCCAATAATTTTTGCAGCTCAGCTTTGACTGTCGCTGCGCTGCCGATGATTGAACCGCCCAGGCGTGATTCGACCAATGCTTTTTCCTGTTGCGACCAAAGCCCATCCATCTTGTCCACTGGTGGTTGGATTTGTCCAGGCGTTCCGCGAATCAAACGCAAAAAAGATTGAAATTGCGAAGTTGCCAGCCGCCATGCTTCTTCGTCTGTTTCCGCCGCAATAATATTGATCGCCAACATCGCATACGGGTTTTCGAGTGTTTCTGAACTGCTGAAAGATGTGCGATAAAGTTCAAGCGCCGGCAAAATATTTTGCGGCGAAAAATGTCCTGCGAAGGCGAACGGCAAGCCTAAATTTCCTGCCAATTGCGCGCTGAATCCGCTCGAACCTAATAACCAAATCGGAATATCTAATCCTGCGCCCGGCACTGCACGAATCTTTTGATTTTCGCTTGGCTCGCGCAAGAAAAATCGCAGCTCTTCCAATAGCTCAGGGAATTCATCACCCGTATTGGTGCTGCGACGCAACGCCTGCATCGTTAATTGATCGGTTCCCGGTGCACGCCCCAATCCTAAATCAATGCGATTCGGATACAGTGATTCGAGCGTTCCAAATTGTTCGGCTACAACGAGCGGCGCGTGATTAGAAAGCATCACGCCGCCGGAGCCAACGCGAATATGATTTGTGTTGCTTGCTATGTGCGCAATAACAACTGCCGTAGCCGCGCTCGCAATGCCGCGCATATTGTGATGCTCAGCGAGCCAAAATCTTTTATAGCCGAGCCGCTCCGCGTGCTGCGCCAAACTTACCGAATTGCGAAAAGCCGCCGCCGCCGTTGCGCCTTGCACAATTGGTGATAAATCTAAAACTGAAAACGGAATATTTGAAAAACTGCTCATACCCTCACTTAATGGCGCGTCCATATTGTTTGGGAATGTCAGCTTTTGCGTCTAATTCATGCGCCGCGCGAAACGGAAAATATGGATCACGCAGAAATTCTCGTGCAATTAACACGGCATCCGCTTCGCCTTGTTGCAGGATTTCTTCAGCTTGTTTCGGCTCAGTGATTAGCCCGACTGCGCCGGTAGGCAGGCCGACTTGCGCACGAATTTCTTTGGCAAATGGAACTTGAAAACCTGGCGCGACCGGAATTTTTGCGTGCGGAACGTTGCCGCCCGTCGAGACATCAATCAAGTCAATGCCCAGCGTTTTGAGTTGCCGACAAAATTCGATTGATTGCGCTAAATCCCAACCGCCATCCGTCCAATCTGTAGCCGAAATACGCACAAAAACGGGCAGATTTTCAGGCACTTCGGCGCGTACAGCAGCGGCAACTTCGAGCGGAAATCGCATTCGATTTTCGAGACTTCCGCCATATTCATCAGTGCGCTGATTCGACAACGGCGAAAGAAATTCCTGCAAAAGATAACCGTGCGCAGCATGAATTTCGATGACCTCAAAACCTGCTACCAGTGCGCGTTTGGCTGACGCGACAAAATCATTCGCAACTTTTTCGAGATCAATTTTGGTCATCGCGCGCGGGCTAGGATAATCGTCAGCGAAAGCAATCGCAGACGGCGCAACAACTTCCCATCCGCCATCTTTTTCGTCAACTTTTTTGCCACCGTTCCAAGGCTCTGCCGTAGAAGCTTTGCGTCCCGCGTGTGCAATTTGAACGCCTGCGATTGCGTCTTGCGATTTGATAAATTGCGTAATTCGCTTGTACGCCTCGGCGTGCGCATCGCTCCAAATTCCGGCATCGCCAGGGGAAATTCTGCCTTCAGGCGACACGGCGGTTGCTTCCATAATTACCAACCCTGCGCCGCCGACAGCGCGGCTGCCAAGATGCACCAGATGCCAATCCGTCGGCATGCCGTTCTCACTTGAATATTGACACATTGGCGAAACCCAAATGCGATTGCGAAACTCAACTTCTCGCAATTTTAATTTCTCAAATAATTTGCTCATAAGTATTTTCAGTAACAGCTTATTTTTCGCCCGCAGAATTTTTTTGCCAGTCGGCAAAACTGATGCGCGCAATATCAAATAAATCGTTCGTACGCGTGTAAGCGGATCTGCCGTGCATGCGCCCAATCATTTGGATTTCGCCCGTGCGAATGCGTTTTTTTTCTGCGTCGTAAAATTTTTCGGCAACGTGTAATTGCACGATTATGCCAAGTAACAAGCGCGTGCGCCCAATTTCAATCGTCGAATGATGACGACACTCAAGTTGTGCAGGCGATTCAGCAATGCGCGGCACATTAATTTTTGTTGACGGAAGCAACGAAAAATTCGCCGCTTCAATTTCGCTTACACCCGGCGGAAAATCTGTTGCGCATAAATTCATCGCTTCCGCAATTGGTTCATTCACAAGATTCACCACAAATTCGCCGTTGTGCAAAATATTGCGCGCCGTATCTTTCAACCCAAGTGGACGCGTTTCATCACGCCCAATGCCAAGCGCTACGACGGGCGGATCGCTGCCCATCAAATTGAAAAATGAAAATGGCGCAGCGTTGATTACGCCGTTTTTATTGACCGAAGTCACCAATGCAATCGGACGCGGTAAGACTAAATTGACCAACAATCTGTAAGCAACAAGCGGTTTTTCTTGTTCAATATCGAACGCCGTAAAACTCATTCTTTGTCCTTGAAATGGTCAGTACCACCTGCGTAAGCGGGTGGCATTTTTCTCCTAAGACTCGCCACCCGCTTACGCAGGTGGTACTGACGCGTGGCCACAATTTTTACCAGGGAATTTCTTTCCCTAAGTGAATATATTTTCCTGTCAGGCCGTCCGCCGGCAACGTCGCCAATTGCACCGAAGTTTTTGCTCCATCCACCAATTCCATCGGAGCGTTCGCGCCGCCCATATCCGTTTTCACCCAACCCGGATGTGCGGAATTTACTTTGATCGGCGTGTCTTTTAATTCGTACGCTAAATGAATCGTGAACGCATTGAGCGCGGTTTTTGAAATGTTGTAAGCCGGAACTTTAAAATTATAAATTTCGCTGTCCGGGTTGCTGTGTAATGTATTCGATCCAAGAATGCTGGACAAATTTACGATGCGCCCAGCTTCACTTTTTTTGATAAGCGGCAACAGCGTTTGCGTCAGCGCAATCAACTGAAAAAAGTTCGTCTCGAAAACTTTGCGATAATTTTCAAGCGGTGTTTGGCTCGCCGTTGGCAAAGCCGAACCGTCAAGCTCTACGTCATTAATGCCTGCGTTGTTGATGAGAATGTCGAGCTTGCCAAATTTATCAGCAATAAATTTCGCCGCTGCTTCGTGCGTTTTGGAATCGTTTACATCAAGGTGCAAAAATTGCACGTCTAAATCTTCCGCGCGCAGATTTGCTTCCGCTTCTTTGCCGCGTTTTTCGTCGCGTGCGCCCAGCAAAACAGTGATGCCTTGCGCGGCTAATTGCTTAGCTGTTTCAAAGCCAAGACCTTTGTTTGCTCCGGTAATGAAAGCTACTTTACTCATTTTATGAATTCCTTTCTTTAGCAAGCTAATGTCAGTACCACCTGCGCGTGAGCGGGTGGCGAGGGCAATGATACCGACCACCCGCCCCGCGCAGGTGGTACTGACTTACACTTATTACTTAATTCAATTTGCCTCTAAAAATTTCGTTTGCAATGTGATTTCTACGCCCGCCAACGCTTTCGACACAGGGCAATTTGCCTTCGCCGTTTGCGCGTGTTGCTCAAACGTAGCGGCGTCAATCCCCGGCACTTCGCCTTCGGTTGCTAATTCAATTTTAGGAATCACAAAGCCCGTTTCATTTTTGATGAGATGAACTTTTGCGCTGGTGTGCAAACGCGTAGGCGTAAAGCCTGCACCGCCTAATTGTGCGCTGAGCGCCATCGTGAAACAGCCCGCGTGCGCGGCTGCAACCAATTCTTCAGGATTCGTCCCCGGCGCATCGCCCGAACGCGAACCCCAATCGTATTTGCCTTCAAACAAACCACTGCCGAGCTTGATGCTGCCTTTGCCTTCGGCTAAATTACCAGCCCACTCTGCTTCTGCATTTCGTATTGCCATAAATTTTCTCCCCTTGATTTAATAATACTCTCTTTGATTTTTCCTCGCGGAATCTTATTTGTAACAAAAATAGTTACAAATAAGATTGTTGTCAAGTTAATTTTATGTGTAACTGAAAACAGATGAACGGTACGCGAGCGTGAGCGAGTGCGCTTTACATCGCTGTAGTCGCAAATATACATGACGAAAATTTCGTAATGGAAATAGAAACTATTTTGGAATTGGCTTCTTGCTTGAGGCGCACTCGCTCACGCTCGCATACCGTTTAGACATAATTGCGAGTCAGGTCAAATGAGTTGTTAGATTTTATTGTCGTTTGAAATATCTTCTGCCAAGAAATACAAATCGAAATCAATAGATAAGCCTAACTTGGCTATACGCCTGACCATCGCTTCTGGCAAGAGAATGCCCTGATTGAACCCTTCATGATAATAAATGGCACAGGAGATACCAGCCTCAAAAATTTCTTTCGCTTTCCGTACACTTTCGATATTTGATTCAAGGACAGTCAATAGCGCCCCAAGATGTGCTTCTATCTCATCGGACAAAGGAAGCGGGCTTTGTAACTCCCAAGCACTTCGATGCCAAAATGCATTTTGTTGGTTTGGGATAGACTGCCCTTTAGAGAAAGATTTCGTTGGCTCAAGACCGATTGATTTGGTGACAACAGAAGGGTCATCACCAAAGTCATAAACGCAGAATCTAATGTGCGATTTATTAACCATAGCAGTGAGTCAGTCTTCAATTATTAACTCGCTTTTGCAGTGGCGTCAGTGTTATTTCACCAAGCAAACCAGATTCGCGCGGCGACCATTGCGCGGTAGAGAATAAGCCATTTGCTCCGGTGTTTTCTTTGCGACGCGCGGGCATGTTGGTGTTGTAAAATTTCTTCCAATTTACGCTGCGTTTATCCATATCAATGATGCGATTCGTCATTAAATTTGTGACAGAAATTTCCAGCGTGTTTTGCGCACGGAGTAATTCTTTTGGTACGCGAATTTGGAATGGCGCGGCGATGAGGACGCCTAAATCTTTGCCGTTGAGTTTGACGCGGGCGGATTCGGCTACGCGACCTAGATCAAGTAACCACGCGTCTGCGGCGGCGGTTGGTTTTGCAAACGTGAGCGAATAATTTGCTGTGCCGGAAAATTTCTGTCCAGCTTCGCCCGCAAATTCTGTCCAGCTTTTTAGCTCGCTGATTTCTGTCGCCGCAGGCAAATCAGGGCCGCCGCTGACAAAATTAATTTTCCATTTGCCCGTCAAAGCTTGCGCTGCGCCGCTGGTTTTGAAGTAGGGGAACGCCGCGCCTTTAATATTTGTGGCAAATGTTTGCACGATACAGGACGCGCCGGGCGCAAGCTCTACATAAATTTCGTTCGTGCCGTTCTCGTTTTTGCGCCATTGCGCTACGCCTTGTTCGATGTGCATCGGGTCAAAAATTGCGGCGGCTTTTGCATCGGCTTGAACTGGAACCCAACCCGCGAAAGCTTGTTGCGTTTGATTGCTGACGAAATAAAATTGTCCGTTAATGTTTTTGCGGCGGATGAATTGCAGCCCTTGCGCAACCATCGTTTCAGGCGCAATTTTGGCAGCGGCAAAGAGCGTGGGTAATTCTTTTCCGCGCAAAAATTTTCCTTTGCCGAGTGCTGCGCTTTGCACGTTGGCGTTATTTGCATTGGCAAAATGAATTTGTGAAATCAGGTTCTGCAATTCGCTGCGCCGCGCGTCCAATTTACCTAAACCCGGCACGTCCGCAGGCAATTCATCAAGTGTGATAATGGTTGCGCCTTGCTCGGCGAGTGCAATCAATTTTGCAAACGTAGCCGTCGGAATTTGTTTCGCTTTTGGCAAGACGATGGCTTTGTAATTTGCGCCGCCTGTTTGCAATAATTTTCCGCTCACGCTCACACCGTTTAATTGCCGATCCGAAATTAAATCGTACGAAATTCCCGCGTCCATTAATTCTTTGCCGCCCGGTTGTCCGAGCGGGCTTTCGATGCCGCCGCCATAATGTTCCAGCAATGCGCGGCTCGGCGCTGACCAGCTATCGTAAATCGGGTAATAGAGCAGTACATCGTTGTCAGGTTTGCCGCCCTGCAAAAATGATTGGCAACGCGCGACGTAGCTATTTAATTGGGCGAAATCGTTCCAGAACGGATTTGTCGGACTGAATTCGACTGCCGCATAGAATTGAAAGCCCGGCCAGGGATCGCTTTCAGGCGAGAACGCCGTGCCGTGATAACAGATGTGATTGACGCCGCCGAGAAAGAATTTGTCTACGGCTTGTTTGGCTTCGCCAAGCGTCGTCAGAGTGTGTTCGTTCAGCCACGTAGCCGCTTCAGCCGAGGCCAGTTGTTTGCCCATCACGTGCGCCGCCGACGTAGCGAATTTCATGCGCATAATTTCCTGACCTTCAGTTTCAGGAATATCGCTGACGGAATATAAGTCCAGAATGTTCGCGGGCGAGCCGTGCGATTGATTGCGAATAATTTTGCCTTTGCTCGCCGCCCAGCTTCGCCACGGACGCGTGTATTCGTCGAGCAATAAATCCGAAATCGTTTCCCGAAAATCTGTCAGCACGCGCACATTTTTTTCGGCGGAATCTTTGCCGAGCAAGGCAGGCAATTGCGTGCGCAAATCGTAGCCGCGTCGTGCTTGAAATTCGGCTAAAAAATTTGGCGTCCACGTTGCTTGCCCGTCTGCGTCGTCAACTTCGTACGAATCGTTGAAAAACGCGCGCAGCCCTTTTAAATCGTGGCCTGCGAACGCTTGGTCAAATTTGCTGAGATAGTTTTTAAGCGCTACAGAAGAAAAATGATCTATTACTAGGCCTTCCGCACCGGGCGCGGATCGTTCAACCATTTTGCCGTGCTGCCCTTGAAAAATTGCGTACAGCGTCCAATTGCCTGTGGGCGCGACCCAGTCTAAATTTCCTTGTGCATCAACTTTGTTAGTTAAATCAATTGGTGCGCCGCTTTCTGAAAACGCCATCAATGTTTGGAGCGGAATTGGTCTTGGGTAGCGGATTTGATCAAGGGCTAAATCCTGCAAATTTTCGTTAGCAGTGATCGGATATTTTAGCTCGTTGATGTTCGTGCGGCGCGGCCCTTGAAAGCGGGTGATTGGTTTTGGAATGTACCTGATTGGTTCGGTAAGTTTTTCACCGCTTTTTAGCGTGTATGTTTTTGCGGCAAAATATTTGGCGGCGTCCGCTTCGCTCACCCACGGGCCGCCAAAAGGCCAGCCTGTGCCGTTTGCCATATCAATGCCTAAATCCAATCGCTGACCTTCTTTGAGCGTGTGATCGAAAATTTGCATCCAGCGCGGCGACAGATAATTGATAAATTTGTCTTCGTAACCACGCACGCCGTAAATCGGAGTGATTTCTAATCCGCCTAATCCTGCTGTTTTGTACTTTTCCATCGCGCGCGTCAGGTCATGTTCATTCGCAATATTGCCGAGCCACCACCACCGCGTCCATGGTTTCGTTTGGGGGGTGATTGTCGGCCACGCGAGTTGTGATGTCGAATTTTGTGCGGCAGTAAACGCAGACAATGACAACAGCAAAACAACAAGTAGCAAACAGGGCTTTCGTGTTGTGCTTGCTTGCTTTTTACGCTGCGAAAAATTTGTCAGTGTGCGACTAAGTGTGAAGCTGGATTGTTTCAAGATTTTCTCTTTAGGTTGTGGCTTTGGTAGAGCAGCAATGAAAATCCCGTAGGGATACTTGATAATGGCCCGGCGATTTATCGCTGGGGAGAACGGCATTATTAGATGAGTCCCGTAGAGACGATTGAATTATTTCTTCAGTCGTCCCTACGGGACTCACATTTCCTCACAATTCGTTCTCAGCGATTCATCGCTAGGCTATTTTCGTATGTCCTTGCGGGGCAAGTTTAGCCTTACAGTAAATCTGTTAGATAGTCTAAGCGACCTGTGCTGTCGCCGATTTTTTCTGCGCGTGCGCCCAAACCATCCAGCAAAGACAAATACAAATTTGTTATTGGCTTGCCTGGTTTATAGACAATGTGGCGGCCAGGTTTGACAGTGCCATTGCCGCGTCCAGCCAATAAAATCGGCAGGTTTTCATGATTGTGTTTGTTACCGTCGCTGATGCCTGCGCCGTACATAATCATGCAGCGATCCAGCAATGAGCCGTCGCCGTCTTTGGTTTCTTTCAATTTCTTCAAATATTGTGCAAACAAAGTCGTGTGATAAACGTTAATTTGCGCGACTTTTTCAATCCACTCCGGCGTGTTGCGGTGATGCGTCAGCGGATGGTGCGGATCAGCAATGCCGATTTCAGGATAGACACGCATGCTGCCTTCGCGCGCGAAAATTAACGTTGAGACGCGCGTCAAATCTGTCTGAAACGCGAGCAACTGCAAATCGCTCATCAGCGTAATGTATTCAGAAAATGTGATCGGAATGCCTGCCGGTTTTTCAATGGTAGGAACCGCTGCCTTATGATCTTTTTCGGCGCTCTCAATACGTTTTTCAATCTCACGAATCGCGTACAAGTATTCATCAATTTTCCGCTTGTCTGATGTGCCTAAATTGCCGACCAGTTTTTGTGTGTCGGTGCGCACCAGGTCAAGAATGCTTTTGCGATATTCGGCGCGGCGGGCGCGAACTTCCGGCGCGAGGCTCAAATCTTCTGTACCGAACAAACGCTCAAACACTAAACGCGGATTTACTTCGGGCGGGTTTGGTGTCGTTGGCGTGCGCCACGAAAGGCTGTTTGTGTACGCGCAGCTATAACCAGAATCGCAATTGCCAACTGTGCGCGAATCTTCGCAACCTAATTCCAGCGAAGCAAAACGCGTTTGATTGCCGATGAGTTGCGCGGCGACTTGGTCAGCAGAAATTCCGGCTTGAATGTCTGCGCCGGAAGTTTTCTTGCAATGTACGCCGGACAAGAACGAAGCGCCTGCGCGCCCGTGATCGCCAGGGCCGTCGCCGAGCGCGTTACCGTTGTGATCGTCCAAGCCTGTCAGTACGAGCAAATCTTCGCGCAAGGATTCGAGCGGCTTCAGCAAACGCGAGAATTGATAATTTTTGCCTTCGCCTTGCGGTGTCCACCAGTCAATATTAACGACGCCATTTGGCACGTACAAAAAGGCAAGGCGCGCTGGCGATTTGGCCGGAGCGCTAAAAGCTGGAGTCATGGCGTCGAGCATTGGCAATGCGATGCCTGCTCCGATGCCTTTAAGAAATGTGCGACGTGGTAAAGATTTACGCGTAATAAACATGGCGGATTTCCTAATAATTAATTTAGCCACAGGTGAACACAGATTTACACGGATAAAGGCGAACCGTAAAAAGCACAGAAAGCGCAAAAAAATCTTTTGTGGCTTTTGTGCTTTTTGTGATCATAAAAAATCTGTGTCTATCTGTGTTCATCTGTGGTGAATATTTCTTAACTTGCTTTGGTTGTTGCAGCCAACCCCGTACGCCGATATTGAAATGGTAAACTGTTGACGATTTCCATGACAAGGCTGGAAAAACGATAATCGTTGGCGGCGACCTTTTTCGCAATTTGTTGTACGGTCGGTTTGTCGTAACGTTCCAATCCGCGTCCCAGCGCGTACGTCAGCAATTTTTCTGTCATTCCTTCAGCGAATGCTTGTTGATTCGCTTTGAGAATTCCTTTTAATTCCTGTGCACCGTTAAATTTTCGCCCATCCGGCAAAATGCCTGATGGATCAATCGGGAAATTCCCGTCCTTTGTGCGCCACGCGCCAACTGCATCAAAATTTTCCAAGCCAAATCCTAGCGGATCCATTTTGGAATGACAGGCGGCACACGTGGGATTTTTGCGATGCTCTTCTAATTGCTGTCGCAGCGAAGTGGCGGACCCCACTTTGCTTTCATCAAGCTTCGGCACATCCGGCGGCGGTGCGGGCGGCGGCGCATTCAAAATATTTTCCATGATCCATTTGCCGCGCAACACTGGCGAAGTTCGCGTTGCATAGGACGAAACAGTCAAGACGCTCGCTTGCGTAATGATACCGCCGCGCTGTGTTTCGCGCGCTAATTCAACGCGGCGAAAATCTGGCCCAGCGACGCCGGGAATACCGTAAAATCGTGCTAGTTTTTCATTGAGAAAACTATACTTGCCATCTATAAATTCGGTAATACTACGGTCTTCGCGGATGACGTTGGTGAAAAACATTTCTGTTTCGCGCAACATCGAATTACGCAAATAATCATCGAATTGCGGGAAACGATCACGATCAGGTTTCACCGATTCAAGCTTGCGCAATTCCAGCCATTGCCCGCCGAAGTTTTCGACCAGCGATTTGGCTTTCGGGTCTAGCAGCATTCGTTTGACTTGTGCCGATAATACAGTCGGTTTTTTTAATCCGCCGGAGGCAGCCGCTTGCAGCAATTCGTCGTCTGGCATGCTGCTCCACAAAAAATATGACAGCCGCGAAGCGAGTTCATACCCGCCCAGTGTAGAAAAATTATCTGTTGCCGTTAGTTTGCGATCTTGTTCAATACGGAACAGAAAATGTGGTGAAACCAACATCGCCTGAATTGCCTGTACAAGACTTTCTTCAAACGAATCGCCGCGTTGTTGCACCAATTTCATGAGGCCAACAAGTTGAGTGGTTTCTTCTGCCGTGACGTTGCGACGATAGGCGCGCTGTGCCAGCTTGCTGATAATTTTCGTTCCGCAACTGGGCTGATGTTTGCCGTCGAGATGACCACAGGCATAAAGTTTTTGCAGGCTTTCAGGCGCAGCGCCTTTGGCTTGTTCGTATGGGCCGCCCAAATCAATTTTGCCAATGCGCACGTCGTTGACTGGCGCTTGATCTTTCAAACGATCCTCAAACGCTTTTTTGCGACGTTCATTAATTTCTGCGGATAGATCAGGACGTGGCTTAAATTGCGGCGGTGGCGGTTGTGGTTTTTTGGCAGGATTTGGGCCATTGAGACGCGCGGGCAAACCCTCAAATAAATTTAAAATAGAAACTGCTAACCAGTGTTCGCCTGCTGGCACTTTCACGCGGAAGTCCACCGTCCAACTAGAAAAATCCTGCCGATTTTCGCTGAATGAAGCGCCGCCTTCGGGATCCAGCGGACGTACTTCCATTTGCTTGCCATCAATCCACAGCGCGAATTTTAAAGCGTCCGAACCAGCCGGACGCGCGCCATTTAAATGGGCGCGAAATGAATATTCGGCATTGACAGGGAATTTGTAATTGACGTGAAACGCGTTGGGCAGGCTCAAGCCCGTTTGGTCGTATTCAGTTTCAGGCGTGAAACTTGTCTTAATTTTTTGGCCTTGCGCACGCAATTCGACTAACGAAGGTTTCATCGGCTCTACGCCAAAAACAGCCGTGCGCGCAATTTTTTCCGCTGCCGCCAGATATTTTTCCATCAGCACAGGCGAGAGCGATAACACATCGCCAATATTGTCAAAGCCGTAACCGGAATCGTCTTGCGGAAAATCATCCGCCGGACGAAATTGCACGCCGAGCAAATCGCGCACGGTGTTGTTGTATTCCGCGCGATTCAAGCGCCGCGCCGTCACACGTCCCGGATCAGGAGCCATATTGCGATCTGCCTTCGCCAGTTCGGTTTCCAGCCATGTCAGCACGGCTTTTGTTTGTGCCGCATCGGGGCGAGGCAACCCTTTCGGCGGCATTTCGCCGGAATGGATTCTGCCAACGACCGTATCCCATTTGTCACGGTCTGCCAGCACTTGTTGTGCAGTCGTGTATTTTTCCAAATCCAATCCGCCGGATTGTGATTTAGTGTTGTGGCAGGCGATACAGTTTTCGACCAGGTAAGGGCGAACGGTTTTGTCAAAATCGTCGGCTGCGGCAGTCTGCTGAATGGAATTGTTAGCGAAAATGAACGCCAAACAGCCAACAACAGCAGTAATGACCAGCAACCGAATGCGAGTTTCTTTTCTTCTCATAAACACGGGAATAATTGTCAGTCGAAAATGATCTAGAGCCAGCGAGTGCGCAAATAAAAAAGACGAAGCAACCTCAATTCAGGTTACGAAATACAATTTTACGCCAAAGTCATTTTATTTGTCGCTTTTTCTCGTGTGCGGTCAAAATACATTACTTGCCCGCTGCGATAGGCATCCACTCCCAAACGAATTGCCACCATCGCTTTGTAGCCCAAATCTGCATCGAAATGCAGTGTTTCCAGGCCACGCATCGCATTGATGAAATTGCCTTGGTGGCTGTTTGTCCACGGTTTGCCGCGATATTCGCCGTTGGCGTCGGCTTCGATTACTAATTCTTCGGCATTGTATTTTTTCTTGAATTCGCCAACGTAGGGTTTTTCCGGCACGACGCGAATTTTGCCTTCTAAATAAACTGTTCCTTTTGTGCCGCGAATCAATTGCGGTTGGCCTTGCGCAAAACCTGTCGCGTTCAGCATGGACGAGCCGATCAGAATTGCGTATTTGCCGGGAAACTCTACGGAGGTGAAATATGTGTCGGGAACGTCACGGACGTCTCCGTCCACGGGCGAATAAATGCCGCCGCCTGCCATCACGCGGGAAGGGAATTCCGGCTGTCCAATCGCAATCATAATTGGCGACAAGCGGTGATAAAACAAATCCGTCGCAATACCGCCCGAATAATCCCAATATTTGCGCCAGCGAAAATAACGATCTTTGTCGAACGGACGTTTTTTGGCGTAACCGAGAAACGCTTTCCAATCAATTGTTTTCTCGTTCGCTTCAGTGTCGGGATCAATTGTGTAGTAATTCCATTCTCCAATCGGCGTTTGCCGCGCGTAACTGGTCGAAGCCCACAAAACTTTGCCAATCGCGCCTTCGGCAATTAAATCGCGCGCTTTCCAATATTGCACTTCAGACGCGTGCTGGCTGCCGACTTGTAACTGCAATTTTGTTTCGGCAACTTTGCGCGCCAAGTCACGCGCTTCGTCAATCGTGTACGTCATCGGTTTTTCGAGATAGACGTGCTTGCCGTTATTGAGAGCCTCAAGTGCGTTGCGCGCATGCCAATGATCCGGCGTAGCGATGAACACGGCGTCAATATCTTTACGTGCACAAAGTTCGCGGTAATCGTGATGAATATTTTTGTCTTCGACGCCGGTTTGTTTTTGCCCACGCTTTTTGTGACTTTCGTAAATGTCGCAAATCGCTACGCACTGCACGTCGCCTTGATCTTTTTGGCGTTTGAAGGCGTAACTTGTGTGCGATCCCATCCGTCCGCCCATCCCGATAAAGCCAAAATTGATGCGATCATTTGCACCCAGCACGCGCCGCGTCGAAGTATCAATCGCAGGCGCTTCGATAGCACTTTCAGCATTAGCAATCGTTGCGCTTGCCGTAAGCGCTGCGGCGCTGGCAGCCGATTGCGAAATAAATTTGCGACGAGATGTTTTTTGCGACATACGTTATTCCCTTGACGTTGATCAGAGTTCCCGCTTCAGCGTGCTAAGAAAAAACACGCTGAAGCGGGAACTCTGAACGGGTTTTTATTCACAATTCAAAACGATTTTACCGAATTGCCCAGCTTCTTCCATACGCTCGTGTGAAGCTGCCGCGTCTTCAAGCGAAAACACTTTGTCCACGACAGGTTTGGTGTTGCCGTCTTCGTATAATTTCAGCATCGCCGCGAATTCTTCCTGTGTGCCCATTGTCGAACCACAAATGTCTAATTGCTTCCAGAAAATTTTGCGCAAATCTACCGTTTTCGGCAAGCCCGTCGTAGCGCCATATAATGCGATGCGTCCGCCTGGCTTGATAATGTCAACGCATTTGGCAAGCGTGTCGCCGCCGACGCTGTCAATGACTACGTCAGGGCCTTCGCCGCCTGCCATGCCGATGACGGATTGCGCCCAATCTTCAGTTTTGTAATTTGCGCCGCCGTCCGCGCCAATTTCGCGCGCCTTTTCAATTTTCGCTTCGCTGCCGGAAGTAACAAAAACGTGTGCGCCTAATTTCCTGGCGATTTGCAACGCGAACGCTGACACGCCGCCGCCGATACCTGTAACCAGTACTTTATCGCCAGCTTTGACACGGGCGCGCGTGACTACAGCGCGATACGCTGTGAGTCCAGCAAGCGGGAGTGCTGCCGCTTCTTCCCACGTCAATCCGGCGGGTTTCGCGTGGCAATATTCAAACGGAACTTTGACGAATTGCGCGTACGTGCCGTCATCAGGCAGGCCGAGAATTTTGAAATATTTGTGTTGCACGCGCGGATCGTTGCCCCAATCCATGCTGGGGTTGATGACTACGCTTTGGCCTAACAATTCTTTCGGCACATCGTCGCCAAGCGCAACAACTTCGCCCGCGCCATCGGAGCCAACAACAATCGGGAATTTCAATCCCGCATACATGCCTTTGCGAATCCAGACATCGCGGTGATTCAGCGCCGCCGTTTTGAGGCGAATCACAACTTCGCCGCCAAGCGCTTCGGGGTCAGGCCAGTCTTGATATTTAAGATTTGAAGGATCGCCTTTTTCGTGGATGACAACAGCTTTCATAAAAATTTTCCTCAAGAAATAGCACGGTGTGCTAAATGGGCTTTGGACTTGGGTCTTTGCTTTTTAATTTAAGATATTAGTAAAAGCCAAGTACGCAATAAAGGAAATCAAAGACCAAAGACCCAAGCCCAAAGTCCATACGTGAATAATTAATCTGTTAACGCCTGTCGCAATTCTTCAGGCATTTCTACTGATTTTCCGTCTTTGGTGGCGACGACGGTCATCGAACCTTCTGCCGCCAATTCATTTTCTTCGTCAAAAATCTGGTATTCGTAGCGAATCGAACTGCGCCCCAATTTTCCCACCGAAACGCGCAATGTAAATTCCGCATCCAGCGCGAGCGTGCGCTTAAAGCTGCATTCAGCGTGAACGCGCGGGAATCCGTATTCGCTGTTTGCTGTCAGAAATTTTATGCCGCGCGAACGCAATAATTCAGCTTCGCCGTCTTCAAAATATTCAAAATAACGCGGAAAATTAATACGAAACGCCGGATCAGCGTCCGCCCAACGCACGCGGCGTTTTAATTCAATCGTAGGCATCAATCGCATCCTCAAAACAAAAATATTTTGCGCGGGAACACTAAACTTTTGCCAGTGTTGCGCGGCCTTGTCAATACGCGTACATTCACGGGCGATGGAATTTCTGCTGCAATTCGACAACGGAACTTTGTTGCTGGAAGGCGCAAATCAGGACGACGCTGTGCCATCAGTGTTTCAATGGGACGAACGCGTGCGGCGTTGGCGTGCGCCTGCGCTTTTCTATCGACAAGCATTGACCGAACTCGTGCGCCAGCAAATTCCGCATCAGGATCAGGCCAAAAAATATCTGGAATTTCAATTTCGCACTGACCTCAAAGCCGAACCTCGCCCGTACCAAACCGAATCCATTGAAGCGTGGCAAAAAAGCGGCAAACGCGGCGTGATTATTTTGCCCACCGGAGCCGGAAAAAGTTTCGTAGCGCAACTCGCCATCGAAATCACAGGCCGCTCAACATTGGTGATTGTGCCAACGATTGATTTGATGAACCAATGGTACGATTTATTTCAGGCTACGTTTTTGGCAGAAATTGGTTTGATTGGCGGAGGCTATTTTGAACTTGGCGCAATTACAGTTTCGACCTATGCGTCGGCCTTTCGGTTTATGGAACGGCTTGGCAATCAATTCGGCTTGATTGTATTTGATGAATGCCATCATTTGCCGGGCAACGTGTATCGTTACGCCGCAGAATTAGCGATTGCGCCGTTTCGCTTAGGGCTAACTGCTACGCCGGAACGTTCGGACGGCGGTGAAGATTTATTAGTTCCGTTAATCGGCCCAATTGTCTATCGCAAAGAAGCGCAGCATTTGGCGGGCGAATATTTGGCCGATTACAGCGTTGTGCGTATTCCTGTCGAGCTAACGATTGATGAGCGCGAGCGCTATCAAAACGAGTATGCGATCTACCGCAATTTCGTGCGCTCGCAAGGCATTGGATTTGGCGGATTAAACGGCTGGCAAATGTTCGTGATCGCCAGCGCACGTTCTGAAGACGGACGCCGCGCGATGCAGGCTTACCGCGAAGCCAAAAAAATTGCGCTTGGAACAGAAGCGAAAATTGGCGTGTTGGAAAAACTATTACTGCGCCACCGCCGTGAACGCGTCATTATTTTCACCGCCGAAAATGAAATGGTCTATCGCATCTCAGAACAATTTTTGATTCCCGCCATCACACACGAAACGCCAATCAAAGAACGCAAACTCTGGCTCGACGCTTTTAATCAGGGAAGTGTGATGGCACTCGCTACGTCAAAAGTTTTGAATGAAGGCGTGAACATCCCCGACGCTGCCGTAGCGATTGTGCTTTCCGGCTCCGGCTCTTCGCGTGAACACATCCAACGTCTTGGTAGAATCCTGCGCAAACAAGGCGACAAAGAAGCAATCCTGTACGAAGTCATCACCACCGGAACTACCGAAGAACGCATCAGTGAACGCCGTAGCGATGCCAACCAATTTCGAGAAAGTTTTCGAGAGGATTAATGAATGCATATATAAGCAAAATCTTGCTGGAAAGTGTAATAAATTGCGCTTTAGCTGTTAATAAGCGTGTATTGCGGCTTTTAAATGTTGGCAAAGTGCGTTATAATGCACTGTAGTATGAATACAATCTTACTACAGTAAGATTGTATTCATACTACAGTGCATTTGATATGTTGCTCAACGATATAATTTTAACTCTCAAAAAACGGCGCATTACTCTTGTTCTCACACAAGAACGTCTCGCCGAACTAGCGGACATTAGCTTGCGCACAATTAAAGAAATCGAAAGCGGCAAGGGCAATCCGACATTTGCTACGTTAAGCAAAATCGCTGACGTTTTAGGAATGGAAATAAAACTGGAAGTGAAACATCCCATAACTTGATGCTCACGAGTAACTTTGAGTCGTCGAAAACAGGCGTCAAGAGTTCAAGCTTTAGCTTGGCTTTTCGCTTGTGCGCTGAATACTCAAGCTGAAGCTTGAACTCTTGACGCCTGTGGCTAAAGCGCAAATCATTTTGCAAACGCTCAATAAAACAAAATTTCATGAGAAAAGCCGCTGTTTATCGAAATGGAGAATTGCTGGGAACGCTGACAGAAGAAAGCCGTTCCAGCTATATTTTCCGTTATGAAGACAAATGGTTTGCGGATGCGAAAAAGCCTGCGGTGAGTTTGACGTTGCCAAAATCGCAGCAAGAATATCGCAGCGAATTTTTATTTCCGTTTTTCTTTAATTTGCTTAGCGAAGGTGTGAACCGCAAATTGCAAAGTAAACAACTAAAAATTGACGAAGCGGATTATTTCGGGCTTCTGCTTGCCACCGCACAATACGACACGATTGGCGCAATCACCGTCAAACCAATTACAGAATGAGTTTTCCTGAAATCAAAGTTTGCCCAGGCACATTGGCGGAAGGATTTTCGTCGTACAGCCCTTCGTGTTTGCGCAAATTATTTGGCGGCAAAAAAGTCAGCCACATTTTGCCATTCGATTCGCCGCAGCGCAGCGAAGAGGCTGCCGCATTATTTATCGAAAATCGTCAGCGCATTTCTATTTCGGGCGTGCAGGAGAAAGAAGGGTTGCGACTTGAAAAAAATAAGCTGCGCCTGACGCAACAAGGCGAGCAGGGAACTTACATTTTGAAGCCCATTCCGCGCGACCTGAAAAAAGTAGATCAGGTTCCCGCGAACGAACATTTGACGATGCAAATCGCGCGGCAGGTTTATGGCATCAATACGGCTGAAAATGCGCTGATATTTTTTCGGGACGGCGTCCCTGCTTACATCACGAAACGCTTTGACGTAAACGCCGATGGCAGCAAGCGCGGCAAAGAAGATTTCGCTTCGTTGGCAGGCAAAACTTCGGACAACGCTGGGGCAAATTTTAAATACGATTACAGTTACGAAGAGCTTGGGCTGTTGCTGCAAAAATTTGTCCCCGCGTGGCGCGTTGAAATCGAAAAATATTTCGCGCTGGTCATATTCAATTTCTTATTCTCGAATGGTGACGCGCATCTGAAAAATTTTTCATTACTCGAAACCACCAGCGGCGATTATATCCTTGCGCCAGCTTACGATTTAATCAACACACGCTTACACGTAGATGATGCTGAGTTTGCCTTGAAAAAAGGGTTGTTTGCTGATGATTTCAAATCAGAAAAATATCGTAGCAGCCTGCATCCATCGCAAGCCGATTTCATCGAATTAGCGAAACGCATCGGCGTATTAGACCGTCGCATCGAAAAATTGCTGACGCCATTTTTTACTAAGCAACCGCTCGTAGAATTGCTCATTCAGCGTTCGTTTTTAGAAGCGAAAATGAAAAAATCGTATTTGGAAAATTACCGACAACGTAGAAATTATTTGCTTGCTTGAACGCGCTATCCACAACTGCTGACATTCACTCTGGAGCAAAAAATTATGACAACCCACTTTGGTAAAACTCTCCTCGTTTTGTTGACGCTTGTGCTTTTTGTCTTTGCACAAAAAGCGCCGACGAAAAAACAAACGAAGCTGGAAATTACGGACAGTACATTCAAGTGCCTGACCCAAATGACAAAGGTGCGCGGCTTTTACGTAGACAATTTGTTAGGTAATTTGAAAGGCACATTGAAAGTTGCGAATTCGAAAACAGGCGGCGTTTATCCTCCCGGCTCCGTCGTGCAACTTGTTCCTACCGAAGTTATGGTCAAGCACGAAAAAGGCTGGAACAAAGACACGAATGACTGGGAATATTTTGAATTAAATGTCAGCGACGCAGGCAGCAAAATTAAAGTGCGCGGCGTGACAGAAGTTGTGAACCGCTTCGGCGGGAATTGTTTTTCCTGTCACGTCAAAGCGCGGCCTGAATGGGATTCAATCTGCGAAACGGGTCACGGTTGCGATCCGATTCCGCTCAAGCCTGAGCAAATTGCTGCGATTCAAAAAGCCGATCCGCGTTGCGCGAAATAGCCTATGCTCACCGCCGATTTAGCCATGAGTTATCAGCGCGGAGGGAAAATCCATCCGCGCTACGTTGATGCTGATGACGCGAGCCTTTTGCAAGCGGCTGGCGACCTGATTTTGCTTGTCGCGCAACACGAAAATTGTAAACGCGCCGAACTTGAAAAAGCACTTGATGCTTACGTTGGTGTAGGCACGGATTACCGCATTTTGCGCGGGATGATTAAGCTGTTGACGGATCGCTGCGATTTTCAAACGAGCGCGGTCAAAGAACCTTCCGAATTGCGCCAAGCCTTATTTTTCAAGGCTGCTCAGCATCACCCCATCAATCCCGCGTCGCATTCACAAGCTGTAGCTGCCGTCGCGGAAGAATTAGCTTGTTCTGCTGACGACGTGTTGGATGGTTTGTACGGCGACCTCACATTCAATCAAAAACTAATCGCTTTCGATTCGCTTGAGGCGCGCCAATTGCTTGATCTCTATAATCTCTCACAAGCGCAAGCGCTACTTTATCGTTGCACGGCGATGATGCTTTGGCTGGAGCCGCAAGACCCGGCGCAAGCGCGAAAATTATTTGCGGAACTGAAGCATTACGGTTTGATTTTTACGTTGCAAGGCAGCGCAAGCAGCGGTTATGAAATCACGCTCAGCGGCCCCGTTTCGCTCTTTCATCGCTCGCAAAAATACGGCATTCAAATGGCAGTGTTTTTGCCTGCGCTGCTGTTGCATTCAGGCTGGCGAATGCAGGCGGAAATTACCGTAAAAAATAATCGCACCGCAATTTTTGAAATTGATGCGAAGCAAACAAAATTGCGCTCACATTATTTTGCCGAAGAGCTTGCAAGCGAAAATTTATTGCTCGCTAAACTTTTGCAGGATTGGAATGATAGCGAATGGGAACTGCAAATCACACAGGAAATAATTGATCTCGGCGTGACGGCTTTTGCGCCGGATGCCGTGTTTATTCACACGAGTGGGCAGAAAATGTATTTAGAATTATTTGGTTATTGGACGCCGCGCTTTTTGCAGGATCGTTTGAATGAATTAGCACGCGGAAATTTTCAGGATTTTGTGATTGCGGTATCGGAAGAAATGCGTTGCAGCCGCGAAGCGCCGACAAAAATTCCGGCAAATATTTTGTTATATAAATCGGCGTTGAAGTGGAAAGATATGTCAAAAATTTTAGGATTAATAACTCGTTAGGAAAGGCTTTTAATGCAAGTAGTAAATTAAGATACGGGAAATTTATTTGAGGCGGCGATATTCCCCATCAAAATAAACATTGTGCCCAAAATAGCCGATTAAAAGCTTTTCTTTAGTAATTAGCCTATTACCCAAAAATTCAAAATCAATAGCATACTCGTCATTGCTTAAGGTATCAGTAAATCTTGCTTTATTGCCTGAAACTTCGGTAACAAAATCAAGCTCTCCAAAATTCGGCCCAAATTCACCTTCTTCGCCCCACAATGCGAAGCCCTTGACCTGAATTAATTTGCCACCTAAAAAAGAAATATCAAACTCTGCATTCGCAAATTTAAGATTCCTTTCATAATGGCCTGTAAAAATATCGACAGTGATTTCACTAATATTGGCCACTGGCCTATTCCAGATTTCTCTTATATGTTCTTCAAGTTCTTTTTTGAAGGATGTTACTTCATCAAGAGTTAATTTCTTACTTTGGCTTGTTTTACTGTCATATTGATCGTGGTGATCAAGGCATAGAAAACATAAATTCTCAAGAGTATTGTTGTCAGGCTTTTGATTTAAATGAGCAATTTGACCTTGTTTTACGCGATTATCCCGATGTAATCCATAGCAAATTGCGCATCTTCTCCTACAGCCCAAAAGTAAATCTGTTTCCGTTTGTTTAGGAATTGGTTGCCGACTCATAAACTTGTTTAGTTAGCGTTAATCCACCAAATACAAATCCCGCCCTGCACGCTCAACAATAAACGTGTCTGCATCGCCTTCATAATCCGCGCGGTTGAACGTGTGATGATCTAAATAGCCGAAATTAATTTTCTGACAGGTCGCTTCATCAATTTGCGTTGCCAGTGTGATTTTGTAGCGTGGAAAAATATTGCCGTTTTCGTCTTTGCGGCTGCCGTAAGAAACGTGCGAGAGGTGCGCGGCTACGGCGCGGTTGTTGCGGAGTTCTTCGTGTTCTTCCATCAATTCAATCACGCGTTCCAGTGGATGATAGCCGTATTTTTCAATCACTTTGCCGTGCGTTTCTGACACACAAGTTAAGTGCGGCGCGTAGATAATTAATTCGCCGCCTGGTTCGATAATTGCGCCGAGGCGGTAGCTCGCTTTGCCGCCGACCCACATTTCATCGTAATGCTCGTCCAGCAACGCTACGACGCGTTTGTATTGGCGATGCGTGAATTTGACGTGTACTTGTCGGCTGACATTTGTGGCTTGGCGAAAGGCTTGGCGAATATCGCCAATGAATAATCCGTGCGTGCGCAAGCGGTTATCTTCAGTACGCGAACAAACAGAATTCAGCGAAATAATTGTGGCGGGAACTAATTCGACAGCGGCTTCGATCATATGGCGCGTAGGCGTTTCGATGACGCCAATGGTTTTTTCAATTGTGACCAATGCTCCGAGCCAATGCGTTTGGTGCGTGAGTTCTGCGCCTGCGATGCCAGGGAAAAAATATTTACCGCCGCCTGCAAATCCTGCGACTTCGTGCGGAACAGTCGCGCCAAAAACTAAAATCGTATCGTAATTTTTGATGAGTTTATTCAGCGTGATCGGCACTGCGGTATTCAGTAATCCGCACGTAATTTTTGTGACTTGCTCGGCGCTCAATTCACCAATATTAACAAGCGCTTCGGGCGAATCCCACGCGTGATCAAAAATCGCGCCAACATTTTTGAGACCACTCAGCATTCCGACTTTGGCAAGTTTTTCTGCTTCCGTCATTGGCACGTGTGTGCCTTGTGCGATCAGCGCATCAAATGCTGCGACAGGTTTTGATGCCAAAAAATCAGCGGCGGCAGGAAATAAAATATCTGTATTGTCGTCACGTGTTTTGTCGGGCAGGATTGCCAGTACGCGCGCGCCAGGGGCGATGCTCGCTAATCCATCTGCTACGATTTTACGCAATTCTTCAGGCGTCAGATCAAATTCTGGCGCGCCTTGTCCAATCGTATTTGCTGTTGCAGGTTGTGTCATTAAGAAATTCTCCTCAGTAGAAAGTGCTGCGGAAGCATCGCAAATATTCGGACTCGACGCAATTGCACAAAACGTGGATTGGAAAAATTTTGCCTGAGCCTGTATGCTAGGCGCGAGATTTCGGATAACAACTTACGATTAATGTTCGACAAATGATCGAACTGACTGCCTGCCTGACACCCAACAGATGTGCCTTGAGTACTAACTGAACTCAAATCTAAATACAATTTAACTGAAGGAGTGAAAGCAAATGAGGAAGGTGTTTTTATTATTGGTGGTGAGCTGCGTTCTGTTTATGGCGCAGGTTTTGGCCGATACGATCAAGTTAAAAAATGGAGATCGTTTGACTGGCTCCATCGTGAAATCTGACGAAAAAGCCTTGGTCATCAAAACGGATTATGCCGGACTGGTGACAGTTAACTGGGACGCGATTCAAGATGTCGAATCGGCGCAAGACCTGAATGTTTTTTCTAAGAGCGGCCAAAAAATTGTTGGCACGTTGGCAGCCGCTGACAACAAAGTCGCAGTGAAAACGAAAGACGCAGGAACAGTCGCTTTGGCAAAAGCGGACATTACGACAATTCGTAACAACGACGAACAAGCCGCGTGGCAAAAAGAGCAGGATCGTTTTGCAAACCCAAGTTTGCTGGATCTGTGGAATGGCTCCGCTGACTTCGGCATTGCACTCACAACAGGGAATTCAGCTACCACCACGACGACTGCTGGATTAGATTTAGTACGCGCAACGCGCCGCGACAAGACGGCTGTTTTTTATCGGCAAGTGTCCGCGACGGATCGCAACGTTTCGCCGTCAAAGAGCATTGCGAATGCCAAACGTGCGGGTGTGCAATACGATTTGAAGCTCTCAAATCGCAGCTATGTGTTCGGGTTTACCACGTTTGATTTCGATCAATTTTTGAAATTGGACTTGCGCTTTGTTGCGGGCGGCGGATTTGGTTACAACATTAAGAAATCAGAACGCTCCACGTTCGATGTGTTTGGCGGTATCGCGTATAACAAAGAAATTTTTGACAATACGCCTGCTCCTACGACGACTGTACCAAAGCCTACGTATACGACATTAACGCGCGATTCGATTGAAGGTTTTGTTGGCGAAGAATGGCGTTTCAAAATAAACGGTCGCACGAGTTTCTTTGAGAAAGCTACACTGTACCCGAATTTCTCAAATACGGGAGAATTTCGTCTAACTTTTGACGCCGGAATGTCAACAGCGTTGAGCAAGTATTTGAGCTGGAATTTGGCTTATAGCAGCCGTTATTTGAGCAATCCGCCACTGGCAGGTATCAAGAAAAACGATACGTTGCTTTCAACAGGTATTCGTTTCACGTTTGCGAAATAAAGAGGCAGTTATGAAAAAAAGCACGGCGCAAGAAACTTTCTTGCGCCGTGCTTTTTCTTTGGCTATTTGGTCATCAGATATAGTCCTGTATCAGGATGATAAATCTTCCAGTCAAACCAATAATCTTTCAGCACGGGAATTGGTTTTAATTGCGTGCCTGCGAGCGCGCCGCTCAGGGCTTTGCCACTGAAATTCCACGTCGAGCCGGTTTCGCTATCAAGCAATTGCAGGCCTGAATTGTTGCTGTCCGTTTTGATGAAAAATGTTAGTTCACGATTTTCGATGCTACGCTCAAACGCGCGCACCGATTTTTTGTCTTCACCCAGTATTACAAAAATTGGCGTCGTATCAATTGTATTGAGGATTAGACGTTCTTTTTCCAGCACAGGCAGCGGATAAGCAATCGCTTTTTTGTTCACAACGATACCTGCAATTAGCGTGCGCGGTTTTAGTTTGTCGTTCGGATCAATGGGCGTAATGACGCGCAATTTTTCATATTCTTCTTCCCAATTTGCGGCTTCGTAATTTTTGCTGACGCGCTCGTCCGGGCGCAGCACACGACCAGTCGGATGTTCACGCTTCCACACGCCAAACGTGACTTCATCCATGAACACACTATTCAATTTTTGCCCTTTATACGCACCTTGAATGGATTCGCCGGAAACCTGTTGCCACCACGAACCAGTTTCTTCATCGCGCATAATAAAATTCTGATTGTTAATGCCTGCGAGATGAAACGTTAATTTTTTGCCTGCAATTTCGGATTCCCACACCAGACCGGTGTGACAGAGCGTTCAGTAAGTCGCCGTGATCGGCTTGCCTCCGACGACGTCTTGCACGACGTGATGATAGGCCATTTGGCGCACAGGATAGGCGACTGCTTCGCCATTGATTTCGACGGCTAATACCATGTCATTGTCGCTGACAAAATTCGCCTCGTTAAGCTTGGCATACGCTGGATTCGGCAATGGATTGAACATCCACTCAAAATGATTTTGGCGCGCAAACCAGGTTGCCGCAAACATTGGGATGAACACTAAGACGAGAAAAATTTTGCGAAAAATTCCTTTGCGCGCGCGCCAGATTGTTACTGCCAAAAAAAGCGCAAGCATCGTCAACAGCACTGTCACAATTGGCGACCAGCTTTTTAGCGCATAAGAAAGCGCGACCATTTTTGTGGTTTGTGGGCGAAACGGTTGAATAAACCAGACAGGAATGAACACGAATGCAATAGTGGTGAAAACTATACCAAGCAGCAGCAACCATTTGAGTTTCAGCCTCGGTTTTTTTGTCGCAGCGATTTCAGCATGACTGTTCATACGATGCCTCCCAAAATAGTCCGAAGAACATTTTGCGATGAGGAATAAATTAGCGAATGTAATCTTTTGCGAATACGACTTGGCTTCAAGGTATTACTACGGTTCGTAAGTTTTGCGCAATACTGTTTTGGGCTTACACAAGCTTTTTCCCCTTATATTTTGTCGTATCAGGTTTTCTTCCAACTAAAGTTCGACGTGGTATTCCATCTCTGTGTCCAAGACAGCCTCTAGTCGTTATGTTAGCGTTTGGGTTTAGCTGGGATTGGACAATAAATACATAATAAAATATAGAGACATATCTTCCGAATGCTGGTTGTCATAAGAAGCGGTAGACAACTTCCTTCAGCATTCACAATCAAGCGCAAACGAGTTCTTCATTTGCAGACTTAGCGCATAAGAAATTGGGTGACACTTAAAACCGCAAGATTGCTGCGGTGAGACACTCCTCTTAGCTCAAAAGGAATGGCCCCATGAAGCAAGTTATTATTGCTCTCTTTTTCGTGTGTTCGTTTGGCTCACCTCTATTAGCACAACAATCTTCTACCGCGACGCTGAGAGGGCAGGTTACCGATCAGTCAGGCGCAGTAATTGTGGGTGCGAAAGTCACCATTACGCAAAAAGACATTGGTACGCAGCGTCAAGTCGTAACCAATAGTGACGGGTTTTATGTCTTTGCTAGTCTTTCTCCCGGCAAATACGAAGTCAAAATTCAAGCCACAAGTTTCGCCCAAAGCTTATCCCGTCTGATTGAACTGAACGTTGGGCAGCAAGTGGTATTTGACGGCACACTCCGGGCAGGTGGATTAACGGACACCATAACTTTGGATGATCGGTACAATTATCCTTTGGTGAATGACAACTCAGCAGTTATTGACGGGGTTGTACGGACAGAAGAAATAGAGCGGTTGCCTCTTAATGGTCGCAACTATTTAGAACTGGCCTTGTTGATTCCTGGCAATCTGCCCGCTCCAAATTTTGATCCGACTAAAACCAGCAGCGTGATTATTTCTTCTGCTGGACAATTAGGACGCGGCGGCAATGTCACGATTGATGGTACGGATAACAATGATGATGCAGTTGGTGGCCCACTCCTAAATGTTTCACAGGATGCCGTGCAGGAATTTCAAATTGCTACAAATCGCTTTTCAGCCGAGCTTGGTCGTTCTAGTTCTTCTGTTATCAACGTCGTTACCAAAGGCGGAACAAATGATCCGCATGGTTCCTTTTCTTTCTTCGAGCGGGATCGGCGCTTACAGGGGTTGCCTGCGACATATGATCGCAGCAGCAACCAGACGCTCCCTTTTGATCGGCAACAATATGCTGCAACCTTTGGCGGGCCAATTAAGAAAAATCGCGCGTGGTTATTTGGTTCGTTTGAGTATCGCAATCAAGATGGCGCAGTTCTCGTCGGGCAACGTGATGTTGCGGCGCGTCAAATTCGTCGCACCTTCGCGGCAGCGCCACTTGATGATTTGCTTGGATTAGTGCGAGGCGATTGGCAGGCGTCGGATTACGACAGGATCAATTTTCGCTATGCGATTGAACGGCTCAATGATATTGGCGCAACTAAATTGGATCGCGCAATTGGCTCCGCTTCGCAGCGGCAACAACTTCGCAATCATCATCAGGCTTTTTTGACAAACTGGACGCGGGTCATTTCTCCGACAATTGTGAACAGCTTTAACTTCAGTCTCAATAATTTCAGCAATACGACAAACCCGACGACGACGGGGCCGCAATATACCTTTCCTTCAATTCAGGATGGCGTTTCATTTCGCGTGCCGCAAGCGACAAAGATGAATCGGTTGCAATTTTCTGATGCCTTGTCTTACGTGCGCGGGACGCACACATTCAAATTTGGCGGGGATATACAGCGCGTAGATTCGCTGTTTGACCTTGGCGTTTTTCAGCAAGGGCGCATCGAATTTGTGCAGGATTTTGCGCAAGTGGATTTCAATGGCGATGGCAAAGTAGATGATAACGATTTGCTGTTTGCGGTCACTCTACGCAGCTCAAAACCAACGCAATCGTTGACGATTTCGGATGCCGATAACAATCACATTGCTTTGTTTGCGCAGGACGATTGGCGTATCAAAAGAAATCTCACTTTGAATTTGGGGTTGCGCTACGAATTAGACACTAACGTTAATAACAATGCCTGGTACGGCAACCGCAATCCACTGGTGCAATCGTTTTATCGTGGGGATCGCAAACGCGACACTAATAATTTTGCGCCGCGCTTCGGGTTTAATTGGGCTACGAATGACGGGCGCACCAGCGTTCATGGCGGCTATGGCATTTATTATGACCGTGTCACGTTGGAACTTGCGTCACTAGAACGCGGCTTAGATGGACGCGCACTGGCGATTGAAGTGCGCGCCGGAAATGCGCTGAGTGATCCAACCGGCGCGCCAATTTTCATCAATCCCGCCACCGGGCGCTTTCAACCATTCGCGCCAACTTTTAGCAATCCCTTTACTGGCTTTATCCTGCCGGGCGCGGGCGCAAGCGGCATTAATATCATTGACAACAATCTGCAAAACCCAATGGTGCAGCAATTCAATTTCGGCATTCAACGCGAATTGACAAAAGATTTAGTTGTCAAAGTTGATTACCTACACAACCTCGGAACGCATTTCATCATTGGTCGCACAATTGGCACTGTAAACAATCCAGTCGTAGGCGGCCCGGATCGCGTTGTGAATCTGGAATCCAGCGTGAAAACGAAATATGACGGCTTGTTATTGAGCCTGGAAAAAAGATTGTCGCGGCGTTATCAATTCCGCGCATCGTATACTTTGTCGAAAGCCTTCAATTACGCGAATGACGATCAGATTCCGTTTTCTAACGGGCCGATAAATTCAAACAATTTGCAACTTGAATATGGCCCCACGCCCAATGATCGTCGCCATTACTTCACGTTTTCGGGCGCAGCAGAATTGCCCTATGGCTTTCAGCTTGCACCGATTGTGACGTTAGCTTCGGGTGTGCCGATGGATATTTTAATGCCCGATGCCAGTTCGCGCATTCCTGTGCTGCAACGCAATGCAGGTGGACGTCAATTCAAAACGGGTGCGGAATTAAATAGCTTCATTACTAAACTCAATGCCGCAGGCGGAGTAAATGGGCAACCATTGCCGCTCGTGCGCGACAACGTGCGCTTTAACGATAGTTTCAGTTCGTTTGATTTGCGCCTGTCAAAAGTCATTCGCTTTGGTGACAAGGCGCGTTTGGAACCAATGATTGAAGTTTTCAATCTTTTCAATGTCACAAATATTTTAGGTGTCTCGAATGTGAATTATTCGGGCTTTTCCAACGTGTTGATCCGCGATAGCAGCAACGCGAATGAGGCTGGTTTTTTACGTTCGTCAAGCTTCGGTGCGCCGATCACCACAGCGGGCGGCGTTTTCGGTTCCGGTGGCGCGCGCGCTTTTCAAATCGCTGCGAAATTCAGTTTTTAGAACTTAAGCAAATAGCCAGGGCTCATGACACGCGTGAGAGAATTTGACGAAATTAGATTAACCCAAATGGCAAAACGCGCCGGTTGCGCCGCCAAGTATCCGCCAGGATATTTGCTGCCATTACTAGGCGCATTACCCGCGCTGACTGATCCCAACGTACTTGTGGGCAGCGCGACTGCCGATGATGCGGCTGTTTATAAATTGAGCGATGAACTGGCGCTGGTGCTGACGACGGATTTCTTCATGCCGATTGTGGATCATCCTTACGATTTTGGTGCGGTGGCGGCGGCCAATGCATTGAGCGATGTTTACGCGATGGGCGGGAAACCAATTGCCGCGCTCAATCTGGTTGGTTTTCCTGAGAATACATTGCCTGCTGCTGTATTGGGCGAAATCCTGCGCGGTGCGGCGGCGAAGGCATACGAAGCAGGAATTGACATTGTTGGCGGTCACACGATCAAAACCGAAGAGCCGATCTATGGACTGGCAGTAATTGGCACCGTGCATCCGCAGCGTATTTTGACCAATGCTGATGCAAAGCCGGGCGATTTATTGATCCTGACCAAGCCGCTTGGCTTAGGGATTATCACCACCGCCGCGAAGCTCGGTGAAGACAAGCTTGGCGCGATCCGTGCCGCAATTGAAGTGATGACGACGCTCAATCGTGTGGCTTCTGAAGTTATTACCGACTGGGACGTGCATGCGATGACTGATGTAGCTGGTTTTGGTTTGCTTGGTCACCTGCGAAATATGACTGCTGCCAGTCAGGTGCGCGCGCAGATATGGCTGGATCAAGTGCCCGTTTTGCCTGCCGCTTGGGAATACTTGCGGGCTGGAATTGCGCCTGGCGGCACGCACGCAAATCTACGATTTTTGGCTGATTGGGTGACCTTTGAAGCAGGTGTCAGCAAGGAAGAGCAATTGCTGCTCGCTGATGCGCAAACATCTGGCGGGCTATTAATTGCCGTATCGAGTGAAGACGAAAAGGGGTTGCTGACTGCGTTGCATAGTGCAGGCGTAAAAGCCGCCGCAGTCGTTGGTCAAATAGAAGCTCGCGGGACAGGGCATATCACCGTGAATCGTAGTCATTAACCTGAACACCAGCTTTTCAAAGGAATTGCCTGAGAAAATCTTTACTGCTGCGAGGCTATCTCTCAGTGCAAATAGAAAGAGAAATGCTATGGAAAAAAACTCCTTCTTATCTGGTTGCGCACTGCTTGTGCTGTTAGCTGGGTTGGGGGCAGCTTGTCAGCAACGACCTGCGCTAAGTGCCACTCCCGCTGCTAATTCAGCGACAGCCGCTTCACCTGCGCTGACGCAGAATCCTGAAGATGATATGCCACGCATCAACGTTCAGGATGCTAAGGCCGCTTTTGATAAAGGTGAGGCTGTGCTTGTTGATGTGCGCGGGATAGATGCTTACAGAAGCGCCCATATCAAAGGCGCAATAGATCATTCGCTAAGCAAACTAGAGCAAGGAGATTTCAAAGGATTACCTAACGATAAACGCATCATTGCGTATTGTAGCTGCCCGACTGAGCACTCAAGCGCTCGTGCGGCGTTAGTTTTACACAAAGCGGGTTTCAAAGAGGCTGCCGCGCTAGTCGGCGGCAATATGGCGTGGGAGGCGGCTGGCTATGAAATGGTCAAAACGCCGCTCTCTTTACCCAGTCCGGCAGTCTCGGCGTCACCTAGCCCCAAAGCGCAACAAGGAAATCTGCGACGAAGCCCAAGACTGGAAATCAATAATCAAATTTAGATTTCGCACTGACTAAGTCGCCAGCAGCTATAAATCTAGCCAAGCGGCATCGTGAATAATTTATGCAAATAGTTGAAGCTCTTCCAGCCGTAACAACGACAGAACCGACAAACAATCGCGCGGCGTGGTTGGTGGTTGGCGCTTCGTCTGTTGGGCTGTTTCTGCATTTTGGTTCGCTGCTGGTGAATTCCTTTGGCGTATTTTTGACTACGTTGTGTGATGAATTTCACTGGACACGTACACAAGTTTCGCTTGCGTTTACGTTGGCAACACTCACGGCAATGCTGACGATGCCGCTGACGGGATGGCTGACCGATCGCTTCGGTGCGCGACGTCCGATTCTAATTTGTACGACGGTATTCGGTTTGTTGTTTGCTGCGCTCTCGTTGCTGACGGGGCATTTGTGGCAATTATATCTGCTGTTCCTTGGGCTCGGTCTTGTTGGCCCCGGCACGTCCGCAGTACCACACGCCAGTTTGATTACGCGTTGGTTTACGAAACGACGCGGATTGGCGTTGGGATTGGCGATGTGCGGCACGGCTTTCGGCGGGGTCATTTGGCCTACTGCTACGCAAAAATTATTGGATCAATTCAATTGGCGTGTGGCTTATGCAGTGCTTGGCGCACTTGTCTTGTTGGTTGCTGTGCCGTTGTTGATGGCTTTTCTCAAAGAGCCGCCAACGCGGTTGATTTCGATTGACCACAACGCACACGAAGATGTTACAGGACTCAGTCGTAAAGAAGCTCTGCGCAGCGGCGTGTTGTGGCTAATGATTGTGGCGTTCTTTATTGTTTCTGCCACGATTCAAGCTTGCATGATTCATTTAGTGCCAATGCTGAAAGATCGCGGGATGACACCTGCTAACGCGGCATTGGCGGCCTCGTTATTTGGCGTGGCAGGGATGATCGGCAGATTAGGCACGGGTTATTTACTTGATCTCTTGCCTGCTACCCGTGTCCCTGTGATCGCTTTTTGTTTCGTGGGCGGAGGCATTTTCTTATTGCTTACAGGAGCCGCCGGAGTCATTTCATACGTAGCGGCAATGCTCATCGGATTTGGCTATGGCGCGGAGTCTGCCACGATCCCTTATTTAGTCGGACGCTATTTTGGTCTGAAGTCGTTCGGCGAAATTTATAGTTACCTGTTCATCACAGTTCCATTAGGCGGCGCGCTTGGCCCTGCTTTGATGGCCGCCGGATTTGATCGTACGGGTTCTTATCAACTTGTATTGCTGCTTTGTGGTTTTGCCACGGTGCTTGCAGTCTTGCTGATGCTACGACTAAGCAGCTATAGCGCTTTCAATACTGTTCGCTGAGCGAGCATTTCTCCAACAGAAAAAATGACACTACAAAGAATGAATGGATATTGTATGAATTTGAATTCTCTTTTACAGCGACGCGCATGGTACAGCGTCTTGTTTTTATGCCTGCTGGCATTGCCTGGTATCGCGCAAGTCACAGAAGCTACGCTGAAATTAAACATTGCGGATGCGCAAAATAATTCGGTCGCAGGCACCACGATTGAAATTACCAGTGAAGAAACAGGCGCGAAACGAACGGCTGTGGCTGACAATAATGGGCAAAGCACGCTGGCCGGTTTGCCATCTGGCACTTATGCGGTGTTAGTGAAAGCAGTTGGATTCAAAACTTTTTCGCAGCAGAATCTCAAGCTTAATGTCGGGCAAACGGCAGAACTGAAAATCCAGTTGAGCGTGGGCGATGTGCAGGAAGTCGTCAATGTTGAAGGGGCTGCCGCGCAGTTGCAGATTGCTACTGAAGGACGCGTTTCCGACGCGCTTAATCAACAAAAAATTTCTGAATTGCCGATTCCACAGCGCGATGTTTTTGCGCTGACGAAACTAAGCGCGGGCGCAACATTTATTCCAGGCGCAGCGAATTCCACCAAACTAACAAGTTCTCCGGTTGTGACGGTCAACGGCAACCGCTATCGCGGGAATAACTATGTGTTGGATGGCGCGATGAATTCTAACTCGAATAATTCAGGCGAACCTGCCATTGTGCCGAGCATTGAAGCTATTGAAGAGGTACAAGTCCAGACGAATAATTTTTCCAGTGAATTCGGACGCGGCAACGGAGCCGTCATCAACCTGCGTACCAAAACCGGCACCAATCAATTTCACGGGCGCTTGTGGGAATTTCATCGTAATGCGGCACTGAACGCACGCAATTTTTTTGCTACCAATCGCCCGCCGCAAGTTTTCAATCAATTCGGCGGCAATATGGGCGGGCCAATCATCAAAGACAAAACTTTTTTCTTTGGTAGTTATGAAGGCACACGCAATGCCGCTGGTCGCGCCTCTTCTTTTCAAGTCGAAACGCCGCAACTCCGCGATTATGTCAAGCTCACGGCGCCGAACAGTATTGCAAATCAACTGCTGACAAAGTTTGCGGCGCCCGCGCCGCAAACTGTCGGAGCCTGTACTGCGGCCAGTAATAATTGTCTGAGCATCGGCAACGGGCAATTTATCCCAACCAACGGCACTTTGTTCACAACGATCAATGATTATGTGCGATATAACCAATTTCTGGGACGCGGCGATCATTCGTTTAATGAAGGCAAAGACAAAATTTACAGTCGCTATATTTTTGAAAATCAGGCGGATCAAAGCGGCGCAACCAGTGGTTCGGTCAATCAATCTGGTTTAGGGCGTGTGATGCGTGGCGAAAAAGGTGCTTATACTGGCAGGTTTTCTAATACGAATATTGGCTATACAAAGGTAATGAACCGCGCCGTGAACGATGCCCGCTTTGCGTTCCAGACGATTTCTACAAATCGTGGCAATGACAATGCCGTTGTGCCGCAAATTACCGTTACAGGCATTACCGCAGGCTGGGGAGATTTCTTCAACAGCGCGACGAAAATCCGCACGTATGAATTGCGTGATGTGTTGATTTTGGATCGCGGCAAGCACGCATTACGCGTTGGCGGTGAATATCGCCGTTTATTTAAAGGCTTGTCTATTGCACCGCCGGATGCCGGTTCATATACGTTCACAAGCATTGCCAGCTTCATCACAGATGCACCATTTCGCCAAACGTTGACTGTGAATCCGAACACGGGGGCGCGCACAAATTTCCCGCGTTATTTTGTTCAGCACGAAACAGGGTTTTTCTTTCAGGATGATTGGAAAGTGAATTCCAAACTCAATCTGAATTTAGGTTTGCGGCACGATTATTTCGGTACAGTGAGCGAGCGCGAAGGTCGTTTGTCTTCGATTGTATTCGGTCAGGGCAACACGTTCCGCGAGCGTTTGGCGAATGCTAGCCTGACGCGCGTTGATCGTTTATATACGCCGCAGAAAAAGAATTTTTCGCCGCGCATTGGTTTAGCTTGGGACCCATTTGGCGATGGTAAATCGGTGCTGCGTGCGGGTTTCAGTTTGGCGTATCAGCCGCACCACGGACAATCAATTTCCGGCGCACGTGCGTTGCCACCTGACGCTGTGCAAGGCGTAGTGCAGCCTTCCAACAAAATCGGCACAAAGATTTTGTACGGCATTCCGGTTCCGTTCAATGCTGATTTTGCGCGGGGCTTGAATGCGCAAGGCGGCATCAATACGCCTGCCGGACAAAGCGCGATTCGTCCAACAGGCTTTGTTGTCAATCCAACGATCAAGACACAATACAGCGAAAGCTGGTTTTTGAATCTGCAACGCGAAGTCTGGAAGGGTTGGATTGTCGAAGTTGGATACAACGGCACGCGCGGCGTCAATCTGGAACGCATTGATGACGTGAATCGTTTTGCAGGCGATTTGCTGGACGGCAAAGAAGACCGCATTAATCCGAATTTCAGTACGCTGTTGTTTGTGACAAATGGCGTCAATTCCAGCTATCACGCGGCGACCGTAGAAGTGCGCCGCAATCTGTCAAAACAATTTTCCTTACAAGCGAATTATCGTTGGTCAAAATGGCTGGACACTTCGTCAGACACTTCGACCGGGCAATTTTCTGACAACTCAGAACCGGGCAAAGGTGCGGTAGATATTGATTGTTTGCGCTGTGAGCGCGGGCCTTCGCTGTTTGATATTCCGCATCGTTTCTCGGCGCAGTTGATGTGGTTGCCGAAACTGAATAACGGTCACAAGTGGGTTTCTTATGCAGTGAATGGTTGGCAGGTTGCCGCGATTTTCTCAAAACAATCAGGCCGTCCGTTTTCAGTCTGGAACGGCGCAGCTTCGACCGCAGGCGGCGATTACAATCGTGATGGCGGCGGCGGCGCAGTCGGCGGCGGATTTTATGATCGCCCGAACGCTCCGGCAGCGGGCGCAATCAACACGTCATTTAATAACAGCGATTTTCTCAAGGGGTTATTTCCAGCCAGTTTGTTTCTTGCGCCTACGCCCGGACAATCCGGCACGTTGGGTCGCAATACATTTCGCGGGCCCAAATATGCAGGCATAGATTTATCGCTTGGTCGCAGCTTCGCCGTGCTGGAAGGTAAACAACTGCAATTGCGCTTTGAAGCTTTCAATGCGCTAAATAACGTCAATCTATATTTGCCCAATGCAGATATGTCGCTCGCCAATTTTGGCAAGTCTACGCAGGCATTTGATGCGCGGACGGTGCAAATCGGGGCGCGCTTTATTTTTTAGAATTTTTCACCGCAGCGAGCGCAGAGGGCGCAGATGAAGGGCAAAGGAACACGAGACTGGGATGTTGGGGAATATTCCGGCTTCGTACTGTGTACTGTGCCCTCTGCGCTCGCTACGGTGAATTGACTATAGGTTCAATGAAGGTCTATGAAAAAAATAATTTTCTTTTTGCTTCTCATCACGATTTCACCTGCGTTTGCACAATCGTTAATTTCAATTGATGCTTTAAATCAAGCTGCAAAACAAAAATTGAATGCGCAGGCAAACGTTCCGCTGGCTGATGAAGTCACAGGCGCAGACGTTTTGGAAGCGGGCAAAATTCCCAACTACGTTCGCGCGATGGCATTGTTGCCCAATGCCGCGAAACCGTTTGCTGCAACATTCAAAGCGTATTTGTATGACGGCACGATTGCGCCGGAAACAAAAATGGCAATGGGGTTGCGTGTCGCGCAAATTTACGGCAGCGCATATCCGGCAATTCATTTGCAACGCTTGCTCAAAGCCAGCGACCAAGGCCAAAAAGTTCTTGCTGCGCTCGCTTCAGGGAAATTAGAAACGTTAACCGAACGCGAACAAGCCGCGATTCGTTATGCTGATCTTTTGACGCGTGACGTCCATGGTGTCAGCGATGCTGAATTCCAGAAGACACGCGCCTCATTCAACGATTCGCAAGTTGTCGAATTGACGATGACGACCGCGTTTTTCAATTACTTCCTGCGTTTTTGTGAAGGCACAAATTTGCCCGTTGAAAAATGGGCACTGGATGAACCTGTAGCCAAAATTGCCGCGCCAAAATTTGAACCGACTGTGGCTCGTGTCGCATTGGTTTCCAACGAACAACTGACAGCAGCGACTGAGACATTGGCGGCGGCAGAAGCACAAGCAAAAAATCCCAACGGGCTTGGCATCGGCATTGCTAATTCGCAGCGCGCATTTTTGCTCGTGCCCGGTGTCACTAAAGCGTGGCGGGCGTATACGAACACTTCGCGCGATTACAACAGCGTCAACCGCGAAATCAAATTGCACGTTTCGTTTGCGATTTCGATGGCGAACGGTTGCCGTTATTGCACGTTGCATCAAGTGCAGGGCTTGCGACGGTTAGGCGTAGACCCGACAAAGTTAATGGCGATGGCGAAAGATGATGCGGCTTTGACGCCGCGCGAACTGACAGCGGTGACATTTGCCCGCAAAATCACACGTGAACCCGTGAAGCTCACAAAAAGCGATTACGACGCGCTTATTAAAGAGTTCACGCCGCAAGGCGCGCTGGAAGTTTTATTGCAGTGCGGGAATTTCGCTTATATGAATCGTTTCACCGATGGTTTGCGTTTGCCGTCGGAAGATGAGGCCATTCACACTTATCTCGAAACGTATGGGAAAAAATTCGAGGAAGTTCGCAAACCTACAGGAGTTGCTTTGAAATGACCTGGATTCGTACCATTCCAATGGAAGAAGCCGATGAATCCTTGCGGCGCATAATGGAAACGACGCGTGCTTTATATCCGCAAGAATACGAATCACCTAATTCGCCTGGTGGCGATAGTGTCGTCGCTTCGCATACGTTGTTGCCCGATGTGCTGCATCATATTTTCGGCGCGTTTGCTGCCATGATGTCGCCGGATTTGCCGCTCAGTCGGGCGCAACACGAGATGATTGCCACAATGGTGTCGGTCACAAACCATTGTTTTTACTGAACAGAATCGCACGCAGAGTTTCTGCGTATGGTTACATTAGATGAAAATTTAGTAGCGAGTTTGCGCGCGGATTACAAGACCGCTCCAATCAGCGAGCAAGACTGCGTGATGTTGGATTACGTCGTGCAATTAACGAAAGACGCCACACGCCTGACGCCGCAAGATCACGATAACTTGCACGCGGTAGGCTTTGATGACAAAGCGATTTTGCAAATCACAACCATTGCCGGATGGTTTAATTATATCAATCGCATCGCCGATGCCTTAGGTGTAGGGCGCGGAAAAAAAGAAGATTGGATGTAACAACAACGGCAGTTGAGACAGCGCATAGCTTTGGTGGAAAACCTGTTGTACATTGCGGTTGGATTCATCAAGCAAGTTCAGGTACAAAATTTCACCGATGACTTTTCCTTATTCATTCATTGCGATTGCGCTGTTGTTATTAAGCTCTTGGGCTGGAGCGCAGTCGCCGCGTGTCTGGCAATTGCCTGAAACCTACGGCCACGAAATCTGGCAGACGGAACAAGGCCTGCCGCAAAATACGGTGCAAGCGATTTTGCAAACGCGCGATGGATATGTGTGGGTTGCTACAAAAGAAGGGCTGGCGCGTTTTGATGGCATTCGATTCACGATTTTTGATCGACAAAACACGCCGCAAATTTTGCACAACCAAATCCGCAGCTTATTTGAAGACCGCGAAGGCCGACTGTGGATCGCTACGCCGAGCGGGTTGACTCAATATCAGCACGGAATTTTTACTTCCTTTACGACCAAAGAAGGACTTGCCAGCAACAATGTTTGGTCGGTGTATGAAGATCGCTTCGGCAGTTTATGGATTGCTTCGGTCAATGGGCTGAGCTGTTATCAAGCGGGCAAATTCACAAATTACACGACGCAACAAGGCTTATCTCACAACAGCATTGAAGCGGTGCTGGAAGACAAAGACGGCAATCTTTGGATCGGCACAGAACACGGATTGAATCGTTACAAAGACGGAAAATTCACCGTGTATGAAAAAAAAGATGGCTTGGCGGGCGATAGCATTAAGTCATTGTTTGCTGATCAGGGAGGCCGTTTGTGGATTGGGACGACCGCAGGCGTGAGCTTTTTGGCAAGTGGCAAATTTACTTCCTACAACACAAATCTAGGCGACGCCGAATTCGTTACGGCTGACAAATCCGGCGCAGTTTGGTTCGGCTCGCAAAATGGTTTGAGCCGTTGGCAAAGCGGCACGATTACTTCATTCACGACCAAACAAGGCTTGCCAGAAAATCGCATCACATCACTTTTTACAGATCACGCGGGTGTGTTGTGGGCGGGGACTTCGGGCGGTTTGGTGCAATGGCGCGAAAATAAATTTGTACGCGCTACGATGCAGGAAGGCTTGAGTGGAACGGCGATTTTGTCGTTGTATGAAGATAGAGAAGGCACGCTCTGGATTGGTACAGAAGCCAGCGGCCTGAATTTGCTGAAGATAAAAAAAGTCACGACGTTCACGACGCGCGAAGGACTTTCTGCCAATGTGATTCGTTCAATTTTCGGCGACCGCAACGGCAATATTTGGATCGGCACACAAGAGCGCGGACTGAATCTTTTCAGCAACGGGCAATTGACCACATTCCCCGCGCAGCAAAATTTTGCGCGCGATGATGTGATGGCAATTGCGGATGATGTCACAGGAAATTTGTGGATCGGCACTACGCAAGGTTTACGCCGTGTGAATGGTGGGCGCGTGACAACATTCACAGTGAAAGATGGTTTGCCGGACGATTTTATTCGTTCCTTGTACGCCAGCCGTGATGGCAGTTTGTGGATCGGTACGCGGCGCGGCTTGGCGCATTTTATCAATGGTGAATTTGTCCCGTACACTACGCTGGACGGGCTGGCCAGCGATTTGGTTGGCGCAATTTGCGAAGACCGCGCGGGCAATTTGTGGATTGGAACGCTTGGTGGTTTGAGCCGCTTCAAAGGCGAAAAATTTACGAACTATACAACTGACGCAGGGCTATCGAGCGAGGTTATCATTTCTCTTTATCAAGACGGCGCAGATGGGCTTTGGGTTGGTACGCACGGCGGCGGGTTGAATTATTTCAAGGACGGGAAATTTTCGCACTTCACAACGAAAGATGGTTTACCTGACGATGTCATTTATCAAATCCTTGCCGACGGCAACGAGAATTTATGGATGAGTAGTAATAAAGGCATCATCCGCGTAAGCCGCAAAGAATTGGAATCTCGTGCAGGCGCGAATCGCAAGCTGGAAAGTGTGCTGACATTTGGTACAGCGGACGGGATGGAAACCAGAGAATGCAGCGGCGGCGGGCATCCGGCAGGCTGGAAAAGTGCGGATGGTAAATTGTGGTTCGCTACGATCAAGGGCGTAGCAATCATTGATCCCGCGCGGTTGCAATTCAATCAACAACCGCCGCTAGTAGCGCTGGAAAAAATTGTCGTGGATGACTTGCCAGTTGCGATGGACAACGCGATTACGCTTGCGCCGGGAAAAACACGTTTTGAGTTTTATTACACAGGCTTGAGTTTTGTTGCGCCGCAAAACGTAACGTTCAAATATAAGCTGGAAAACTTCGATCAAGATTGGGTTGATGCAGGCACGCGTCGCGTCGCAGGGTACACAAATATTCCGGCAGGCAAATATCGCTTCGTTGTAATGGCACGCAATAATGACGGGGTTTGGAGCGAATCTGCCGCAACGGTTGAATTTGTTTTTCAGCCGCGCTTTTATCAAACGTGGTGGTTTTACGCTTTATGTTTGCTCAGCCTCGGCTTGGCAATTTGGCTTTGGTATCGCGCCCGCGTCAAACGATTAGAAGGACAATTTTCCGCTGTGTTAGCCGAACGCAATCGCATCGCCCGCGAAATCCATGACACGTTAGCGCAAGGATTCGCAGGGCTTTCGGTGCAACTAGAATTAGTCGCGCGGATGTTGTCAATTTCGCCGCAAAATGCCAAAACACACTTGGATCAAGCGCGGCAATTAGTGCGCTCCAGTCTCGACGAAGCGCGCCGCTCTGTATGGGCTTTGCGCTCACAAGCTTTAGAAAATAGCGATTTGCCTAGCGCGTTAAATGACACCGTGAAAAATTTAGTCGCAGATACTTCGATGCAGGCGCAAGTGCAAGTCACAGGTACGTATCGAGAGTTGAAGAGTTCTATCGAAGACAACCTTTTGCGGATCGGGCAGGAAGCGATCACAAATGCGATCAAACATGCGCAGGCAAAAAATTTGCACGTTACGCTCAGCTACGTTGCTGATGCTGTGTGCTTGCGTGTGCAGGATGATGGGCGTGGTTTTGATGACAGCGTGCCGCGCCCTAATCGCAATGGACATTTCGGGTTGGTTGGCATGCGTGAACGCGTCGAACAACTCGGTGGGCGTTTGACGATCAGCAGTCGCCCGCAAACCGGAACCGAAATTGTTGTCGAAGTGCCGTTAGGCAAGTCATAATCGGTTTAAGTTTTGAGTACCAACTTTAGTTGGCAGCTCTTGGCAAGAGGCCGCCTGAAGGCGGGACTCAAAACGTTGAGAGAATTTTTATGGAAAAAGATTTAGCGCAATGTATTCGCGTAATGATCGTAGACGATCACCAAATTGTGCGGCAAGGTTTAGTTGCGCTTATTAATACCGAAACAGATTTGGCTGTGATCGCTGAAGGTTCCGGCGGGAAAGAAGCTATCGCACTGTTTCGTCAGCATCAGCCGGACGTAACATTAATGGATTTGCGCATGCCGGATATCGGCGGCGTCGAAGCGATCAAAGCCATTCGACAGGAATTCCCCAGCGCGAGAATCATTGTGCTGACTACATTCGATGGCGACGAAGATATTTATCGCGCGTTGCAATCCGGCGCGCAAAGCTATTTGCTCAAAGGCGTCTCGTTTGAAGAACTGACGGAATCAATTCGTGTTGTTCACAGCGGGCAACGTCGCATTCCTGCTGCGGTTGCCGAACGATTGGCCGAACGCATGGCCGGAGACGAATTGACCGGGCGTGAGATGCAAGTCTTGGAATTGATTGCCAAAGGCCACAGCAATAAGGAAATTGGTACGGAGTTGTCAATTTCTGAAGCTACGGTCAAATCACACGTTAACTCACTCCTCAGCAAGCTAGGCGTGACAGATCGCACGCAAGCGGTGACCACTGCATTGCAGCGCGGCCTCGTTCATTTAAATTGATTTTCTCCAACTAAAGTTTGAGTTGTGGTTCCATCTCTAGTTCCAAGACAGCGCTTATTGACTGTGCTAACTTTTGGCTATTCTAAAGACTTACAAAAAACATTTTGCCTTGTTCCTAAGACAAAATGCCTAGCTGGGATAGAAAGACAAATTAATTGCTGGATTAAGGTCGGAGTTATCTCTCTCCTCTTCGTTGCCTACAGGTACTTTTCATGATTGCAAAAAATCTTCGTGCGTACATTTTGACGCTTGCGCTCGCGGTTAATGTGCTGGCACAGACTACGCCGCCAACTTCTGAAGCTCCGCCGCAAGCGTTGCGCACAGGTGCAGGGATTACAACAGGCGATGCACAAACCTATGCGGCCTGTCGTACCGTGGGTATTTTTGATCCGAAAGCACCGGTAATTTTTGAAGACATTACCGCGAAAACTGCGCTGGCGAATTTCAAGCACATTGTCGGTGATGCAGAGGTCAATTACATCATTGATTCGCCGTCGGCAGGCTTAGCATTGATTGATTATGACAATGACGGTTTGCTAGATATTTATTTGTTGAATGGTTCGACGCTGAAGGCTTTGCGCGGCGAAGAAAAAGCCCCACATGCCGCGCTCTATCACAATCTCGGAAATTTCAAATTTGAAGACGTGACTGACAAAGCAGGCGTAGCGAATGAACGCTGGGGCATGGGCGTTGCGGTCGGCGATTATGATAACGATGGTTTCGCCGATATTTATGTCAGCAATTACGGCGTGTCGCGGCTCTATCACAACAACAAAAACGGTACGTTCACCGACACTGCCGAAACGTTGAAAGTTGCGCGCAAAGGCTGGAGCACAGGCGCGACGTGGGGCGATTACGATAACGACGGGCGATTAGATTTGTTTGTGCCTGCGTACGTGCAATTCGACATTAATAAGTTGCCACCGAATCCTGCTGAAGTCGTTAAGTCCGGCGGCGTCGGACAAAATTTCTGTAACTTTCGCGGTGTAACTGTGATGTGCGGTCCGCGCGGAATCAAAGGCGAAAAAGACACGCTCTATCATCAAAAAGCTGACGGCACCTTTGAAGACGTGAGCGAAAAAGCTGGCGTGAGTGACCCCTCTGGCTTTTATGGCTTCTCATCAGCTTTCGTACGTTTGCGCGATACAAATTTATTAGATTTGGTTGTCGTCAACGATTCGACGGCGAAACAGCTTTACATCAATCAAGGCAACGGCACATTCAAAGAAATGGGCTTTGAATCTGGCATCGCGCTCAATGAAAATGGACGTGAACAAGCAGGAATGGGCTTAGGCATTGGCGATTACGACAATGATGGACGGCTTGATATTTACATCACGAATTTTTCGGATGATTCCAATACGCTTTATCACAACGACGGCAACGGCAATTTTACTGATGTGACTTTTGCTGCCGGACACGGTGAGCCTACGATTCCGTTTTTGGGGTGGGGGACTAATTTTTTAGATTTTGATAATGACGGGTGGCAAGACATTTTTGTTGCGAACGGTCACGTTTATCCCATCGTAGACAAATATCAATGGGGTACAAGCCTCGCACAACAACCATTACTATTTCGCAATTTAAAAAATGGACGATTTGATCGTGTGGGCGCTGCTCCGGGCAGTGGGTTAGCTGGTGCTTGGACAAGTCGTGGGATGGTGAAAGGTGATTTGGATGGCGATGGCAAAATAGACATTGTCATCAACAATCACGGTGGCACTCCAACAGTTTTGCGCAATGTCACAGAATCCAAAAATCATTGGCTGAGTTTGCATTTGATTGGCGACACAGCAAAAAAATCTCCGCATGATGCGATTGGTTCTGTAGTTTTCGTGACAATTGGCAATCAACGTTTACGCGGCGATGTGATTAGCGGCGGTGGTTACGCTTCACAAAGCGATTTGAATATTCATTTCGGGTTAGGCGAAGCGACCAAAGTTGATAAAGTAGAAATTCGTTGGGCGAATGGTGTTAATGAAACTGTCAGCCTTAGCGCGGTAGATCGCGTGTGGACGGTGACGCAAGGCAAAGGCGCGAAATAATGCAAGCGTAGGCGTCCCGCCTGCGCTTGAAGTTGGTCGTTGTAAGTCAATATTTTGTTAATGCGCAGGCGGGACGCCTACGCTACATGAAAAGCAATATGCTAAGCAAAATCGCAGATCGTAATGTCATCAGAAAAATTGTTGTCATTCTCTTTGTTGCACTCGCCACAACGTTTTATGTGCGCGGCATCGCGGGTAAAGGTGCGGCTGAGAAAAAAGAGCGCGACATCGCCAAATATCACGAAGAAATCAGCAAAACGTATGATTTCAAGTTTGGCGAAAATGCTTTTTCGCCTAGCAATGCGACGACTACAACAGGGACATTTATTCCGGGCGAGTATTTTGTTTCGTCAAATCGTTGCGCTAAATGTCACGCCGCTTCACATTCGCAATGGACGAAATCCGCGCACCGCAATGCCTTCCGCGAACCGTTCTATCAAAAGAATGTCAAAGACTTGACGAATCAGCGCGGCATTGAATTTACGCGCCACTGCGAATCCTGTCATAACCCTGCTGCTTTGTTTTCTGGTGCGCTCACGAAAGACGCAAAAGTCAAACGCCCCTTTGACGAAGACGGCGTGTCCTGTATCGCTTGCCATTCGATTGAAAAAGCGACGAAGCAAGGTATTGGCGGCTATGTGATGGGCGTTCCAGCTTTGCTCGTCAAAGAAGATGGCACACGTTTACTTAGTGTCAGCGACAAAGAAATTATGGATGATGTGCCGTCGCATCGCCGTGCGGTAATGCGCCCATTAATGAAGACGCAGGAATTTTGCGCGTCGTGTCATAAATCGCAAGTGCCGCAGCAGCTCAATGATTACAAATTTGTGCGCGCGTTTGCCGTTGGAGACGAATATCAATTGTCATCGTTTTCCAAAGAATCGCCGCATCCGTTTTATGTGCGCGATAAAGAAACTTGCAACACGTGCCACATGAAAAAAGAGGCGACAGCCAAATATGACATTGCGGCAAAGGATGGAAAAATCGCCACGCACAATTGGGCTACAGCAAACACGGCAATTCCCACGTTTTACAAGTGGACAGATCAGCTTGACGCTGTCAAAAAATTGCTGGAATCCGATGTTATTGGCGTAGACATTTTTGCGCTCAGAAAACGCGCCGCACGCAATGGTGACGGCAATACTGAAGCGATCAAAGATATTATCGCGCCGCTCAATCAAAGCAATTTTACGATTAATGCGGGCGACGCTTTGACCGTGGATGTTGTTGTCACGAACAAAAATATCGGACATTCATTCCCGCCCGAATTGCGCGATTTTTACGAGGCGTGGGTTGAGTTTTCTGTGACCGATGATGCGGGCAAAGCGGTGTTTCGTTCAGGCTTCTTGAAACCGAACGGTTATTTAGATGATTCGGCGCACAACTACAAAAGCTATCTTGTCAAAGAAGATGGTTCATACAACGACTTGCATCACATCTGGAAAACAAAAATCGTCGCGCAAAATAATGCAATTCAATCGGGGCGCTCTGACGTTTCGCGTTATCAATTTTCGGTGCCACAAAATTACAACGGCGCTTTGAAGCTAAAAGCCCGCGTGCAATATCGCCGCTTCACACGCGTGTTTCAAGATTATGTGTTGGGTAAATCGGTTGATTATCCGGTAGTCTCAATGGCTACAACCGAATACACGATGCGTGTTGGAGAGAACGCGCCTGTCGAAGTCAAAGGCACGTTGCCAACGTGGCGACGCTTCAATAATTACGGCATCGCGTTATTTGATAACCGTCAGTTTGCTTTGGCGACCGATGTCTTTGCTCGCGTAGCCGAATTAGATGAAACCTATCGCCCGATGGCAAAAACAAATCGCGCGTTGACATTGATCGAATTAGATCGTTATGACGAAGCTGGTAAATTGCTTGACGAAGTTGTGACCGCAAATCCGAAAAACATGCGTGCTGTATTTCAGCAAGCGCGAGTGTTTACCAAATTTGGAAAATTGGATAACGCCGAAGCTAATTTAAAACGTGTGCTGGAAATGTATCCGCGTGATCGTCTTTCGTGGCAACAGCTCGGCGAGCTTTGCAAAATCAAACGCGATTACGAAGGCGCGCGCGATTGCTATGACAAAATTCTCGACATTGATCCTGAAGATATGGGCGCGCATTACAACCTGATGCTTGTGTATCGCAAACTGGGAATGCACGCTGAAGCAGGCCGCGAAGCGAAAATCTTTGCTGACCTGAAAGATGATCCGGCAGCCTTTCCTATCGCCAATGAATTTTTGCGCTTGCATCCTGAAATGAGTAACGAGAGCGTTCCTTTTCACGTGCACAGCCTCGGCAAAGGCGAAGGGAAAGCCGATCAATAATTGCATTAAAATTTATTTCGTAAAAAATGGAAGGCGTGAGAGGCAGCTTTTCGCGCTGGTGGTATTAACAAAAAAACTATGAAATTTACACTTGCATTACTACTTTTCGTGTTGCCGATTTTCGGGCAAAACACCTGGCGACAAGCGACGGCGAAAGAATTGGCTTCGCTTGTTCCTGACCGCGCAAAGGTTGAAAAAGAAAATATTGAAACTGAATTGCGCACTGCTTCCGGTATTACAAATGGCAAAGGCAAATTCGCCTATGGCGTAGTCCTCATCACGGCTGGCTATGCGGCAGATGGCAAATACGCGCAATCGTTCGTCACACAATTCAAGCTTAAAATCGGCGACTTCACCTTGACGCCAGGCGATTATGTTTTTGGTCACAAACGGGTAGATCAAGATTCGCTGGAAGTGAAATTTTACGAGGCCGCTACGGGCAAATTTATTGGTACTGTAAAAGCGGTACGCAAATCAAAATCTGGTGCAATTCGTTCGTTACTGATTACCTCGCCAGAAAATGATAAAGGTATGATTCAGATCGGACGATTTGGCTTCGATTACCAATTAGAAAAATAAAGAATTTGCAAAAATATCGCGCAGTGTTTGTGTATTAGCAGCCCGCGCCAGAAAAACATATGTGGAAGAGATGAAAAAATCTCTTCCACATTTTTGTTTATGGCGCATGCTGTGGTTTCATAAGCTGCGATTTGTGCAAAGGCGGAAAGTGAGGATTCATTCGATGAAAATTCATAAAGCGATCTTGTCATTTTGGAGCGTGCTATTGCTGAGTTTTGTTGTGCAGTTGTCTGCGCAGGAAACTGCGGCAGCAAAATACGAAGTGAAAGAGCATTACACCAAAGCGGAATATAAAATTCCGATGCGCGATGGCGTACAGCTTTTTACTTCGGTGTATGTGCCAAAAGACGTTTCGCAAAAATACCCAATTATTATGCAACGCACGCCGTACAGCGTCGCTCCGTACGGGGCGGATGCCTACAGACCTTCGCTGGGGCCATCGCCGTTGTTTATGCAGGAAGGTTATATTTTTGTGTATCAGGACGTGCGCGGTCGTGTGATGAGTGAAGGTGATTTTCATTGGATGACGCCGTACAAGCCCGTCAAATCAGGTGCAAAAGATGTTGATGAAAGCACCGACACGTACGACACGATTGAATGGCTGCTGAAAAATATTCCCAACAACAACGCACGCGTAGGCCAATGGGGCATTTCATTTCCTGGTCATTACACCGCGCAATCGTTGATTGATCCGCATCCGGCATTGAAAGCCGCTTCGCCGCAAGCTCCGATGCACGACAATTATATGGGCGACGATATGCACCACGGTGGCACGTTCTTTTTGCCGCACGCGTTTAATTTTCTGACACGCACAGATTTTGGTCGCACACGCGAAAAGCCCAGCCAAATGTGGTTTCGCAACTTTTCGCACGGCACGAATGATGGGTACAAATTCTTTTTGGAATTAGGTACGCTCGCGGATGTGAACAAAAAATATCTCAAAGGCGAAAGCTCTGTCTGGAACGAATGGATGCAGCACGGCAATTATGATGCGTACTGGAAAGCGCAAAATGTGCCGCAACACTTGAAACACGTGACGCCAGCGGTGATGACTGTGGGCGGATGGTTTGATGCTGAAGATTTGCCTGGCCCGCTCAAAATTTATAATGCGATTGAGAAGAATAATCCAAAGACCTATAACACGCTAGTGATGGGGCCTTGGTGTCATGGCTGTTGGGCGAATGGGAAATTTGAATCCTTGGGCGGCGTGAATTTTGGCGGGAAAATTTCAGCATATTATCAGGAAAATATTGAGCTACCGTTTTTCAATTATTTCCTGAAAGATAAAGGCGAAAACAAATTGCCCGAAGCTTATGTTTTTGAAACGGGTACAAATCAATGGAAGCAATACGAACAATGGCCGCCGAAAAATGCTCAGCCGATGCGCCTTTATTTACAGGCTAATGGCGCACTTTCGTTTAATGCTCCGCAAGACACAAATCCTAAAGCGTATGACGAATACATCAGCGATCCGATGAAACCTGTGCCATTTATCAATCACATCAACATTGGCATGGACTACACTTACATGACTTACGATCAGCGTTTTGCTGCGACACGGCAGGACGTACTGGTCTATCAAACAGATGTGTTGACTGAAAACATGACGCTGGCGGGGCCGTTGAATGCGGAGTTGTTTGTTTCGACTTCGGGAACGGATTCCGATTACGTAGTGAAATTGATTGACGTTTATCCAGATAATGCCAATCAAAACGACAAAATGGCAGGCTATCAAATGCTGGTGCGCGGCGAACCGATTCGCGCCAAATATCGCAACAGTTTTGAGAAGCCCGAACCGATGAAACCGAATCAAATCACGCGCGTGCCGTTATATTTGCCCGACGTAAATCATACGTTCCAAAAAGGGCATCGCATCATGATTCAGATTCAAAGCACGTGGTTCCCGCTGATGGATCGCAATCCACAAAAATTCTGCGATATTTACAACGCTACGCTGGCAGATTTTCAAAAGGCGACCGAGCGCATTTATCGTAGCAGCAAAAACAGCACGAATTTGCAAATTACTGTTTTGAAATAATTTTCTACCAACAATATCAACCTGATTTTTACGACAAAAAATTTATGAATAACGACGCACCAGTAATTCCCGCTTTAACCCCACCCCGCAGAATTTTGCTCGGCCCTGGCCCTTCGCCCGTAGATGATCGCGTTTTGCGGTCAATGGCTGCGCCGCTGCTGGGACATCTTGATCCGCTGTTTATTCGCACAATGGACGAAATTCAAACGATGTTGCGCTACGTGTTTGAGACGAACAACCGTTTGACGATCCCTGTTTCCGGTACTGGCAGCGCAGGCATGGAAGGCACAGTTGCCAATTTGCTGGAACCTGGCGAAGAAGTTGTACTGTGTATTAACGGTTATTTTGGCGAACGCATGTTCGACATGGTGTCGCGCCTCGGCGCAAAACCGATTCGCGTCGAATGCGAATGGGGCGGCCCCGTGGACATCGAGAAAACGCGCGAAGCGTGGCGTAATTCTAACGCGCAGGTTTTATTTGCGGTGCAGGCGGAAACGTCTACGGGGGTGTTGCAAGACATTGCGCCGCTCAGCGAAATCGTCAAAGAACGCGATGGCTATTTGATCGTAGACGCCGTGACAAGCCTCGGCGCACATTCCGTTGGCGTAGATCGCAACCACATTGACGCCTGTTATTCCGGCACACAAAAAGCATTGTCCTGCCCGCCGGGATTGTCTCCCGTGACCTTCAGCGACCGCGCGATTGCGAAAGTGAAGGCACGTCAAACCAAAGTCAGCAGTTGGTATTTGGATACTTCGTTACTGACTGCGTATTGGGACAGCCCCGCCGGAACGCCGCGCACGTACCATCATACCGCGCCGATCACGATGAATTACGCGTTGCACGAAGGCTTACGCATTGTTGCCGAAGAAGGCTTAGAAGCGCGCGCCAAACGTCACGAACGCAATCACAGCGCCTTAGTCGCAGGCGTCGAAGCGATGGGCTTAGGCATGCACGTAGCGCCTGAATATCGTTTGTGGACGCTTAATGCTGTCAGTGTTCCCGATGGTGTAGACGATGCTAAAGTCCGTGCACGTTTGCTGAATGAATTCGACATCGAAGTCGGCGGAGGGCTGGGCGCATTAAAAGGAAAAATCCTGCGCGTAGGTTTGATGGGATCAGGCAGCACTGAAAACAATGTGTTATTGTTGCTCGCCGCTCTCGAAAAATCTTTGAAGGCGGAAGGCTTCATGCCCAAAGATTCCGGCGTGAGTGCTGCGGCAGATTTTTACGCACACTAACAGTTGGTGTATATTTGGCGACGAATCAATGCTGTGCTTGTAGTTCTTTCTAATGACAAGCACAGCATTTTTTTCGACAAAAATAATCGTTGACCTCAGCTTGAAAACCTCAGTAAACTTCACGTGAGGGTTCTCACAAAACGCAAATGATAATGCGTTGCCGCCAGCCAGCTTGTTTGAATCACCTCGCGCACTCTCAATACCTCTAATTGGAATCGACCAATGATAATGCTGAAAATCGAAAAAAACTTCAGCCTACTGACATAGCTTTTTATAGGAGCCATTGCCATGCCAGCTTCACCATCACTCGCACGCCGCGCTGTATTAGCAGTCGTTTTAATGATTGGATTTTATTTGCTAGGGCTGATTATTGCCTCAGGATTAGTGTTGATCCCTTATGGAATTTGGACAGCCTTTGGAAGATTTAATATTCAGCTCACGCTGTTTTGCGTTGCTACGGCGGGGGCGATTTTGTGGTCGCTCGTGCCACGCGCTGATCATTTTGAAGCGCCGGGGCCAGAACTGACACCTGACAAGCATCCGCGTCTTTTTCAGGAAATCACTAGCATTGCCGATTCGGTCGAACAGGAAATGCCTGCCGAGGTTTACCTCGTGCCAGAAGTAAACGCATGGGTTTCACAGCGCGGCGGCATTATGGGCTTTGGCAGTCGGCGCGTGATGGGATTGGGCTTGCCTTTATTGCAATTGTTATCACGCGCAGAATTGCGTGCTGTTTTAGCACACGAATTCGGACACTATTATGGCGGCGATACAAAACTTGGCCCGTGGATTTACAAGACACGAGCGGCCATTGTTCGCACTGTGGCAGGTGTGGCACAGAAAAGCACATTATTACAAAAGCCTTTCGTCTGGTATGGCAATATGTTTTTGCGTATCACGCAAGGAATTTCCCGCCAACAGGAATTTACGGCGGACGCCTTAGCCGCAGAAACAGTCGGGGCGAAGCCTTTGACCGATGGCTTAAAACTTGTACATGGTGGTGGCTATGCCTTTGATCATTATTGGAATGCCGAAGTCGCTCCGGTCTTGAATGCCGGATATCGCCCACCGTTTGTGAATGGTTTTTCGCACTTTCTGCAGGCGCCTGATATTAACGAAGCCATTGATAAATCAGTCGAAGCTGAAATGAAAGAAGCTCAGACAGATATGTATGACACGCATCCGCCGCTGCGCGAACGATTGGAGGCAATTGCGAATTTGCCAGACTATGCAAACGGGCAGACGCAAATCCAGAATGATCCAGCAGTAACATTATTTGATGATTTGCAAGGATTGGAAACGGAGCTTTTTAATTTCATGTTTGCTGCTTTTGCCAGCGCCGCTTCGTTGCAGCCTTTAGCATGGGAAGAAACAGGCGTGCGGGTTTTCCTGCCGCTTTGGGAACAGAATTGTCAGGAGCATAAAGAAGAGTTGCGTGGATTAACACCCGCAGAGTTTCCTGATTGGGCTGAAAAATTAGTAGCGTTGGGGCATCGCATGGTAAAGCGTGGTCAGTTATTGCCTCCTGACGAAGAAGCCGAAGCGAAAGCTATTGGAGTTGCGGGGTCGGCTTTAGCTGTGCTGTTACATCAACGGGGCGCGACGGTGCAATCGTTGCCGGGCGAGCCTGTACGTTTGGAAAAAGACGGGACTGTGATTGAACCATTTGGTATTTTCAGGCAGCTTGCTAAAAAAGAGTTGTCGGCTGAAAAATGGCGACAACAATGTGACGCTTTAGGAATTGGTGACGTTGATTTGGGAATAATACAAACAACCGCTGCGCGCAATTAAGGGTGGCCCGATTTATCGTTATGCTTGATATGTGTTGATTGCACAGCCTTTTGTTGGCTGAAATTTTCCGCTGCGTTAATTTGTTACAAAAAGATGATGGGCTATTAGCTGACCTGTTACTTAGCCCTGTATTATCAGTGTTTTACTATTGTTTCACTCGCCTTACCTGAGAAAATCATTGACTTCAGCTTTCATACCTAAGTAAACTTTAGGCTGCGGGTTTTCTGCCTCTTAAGCTCGCAAGCTCTGCTTTCCACTCTGGTTGTAATTTCTACGTTGCCCACGTCGCTGCCAGACACAATCCAAACGTACAGTAAGCCTTTATGAAATCTTCCCTCAAACGCGTTATGCGTTCGCCTATTTTCATTGCTGCGTTTGTCATTGTTGTCGCTGGTATTTGGCAAGAGCGAAATGTTGCCTCGCAAACTTTGCGACATAAGACTACAACGACATGGCAGCAGATTGTTTCTGCCCGCGCTCCGCTCACACAAAATCCCAAGCGCGCTAATGACACTTCACGCGTAGCCTCTGCGGATAACAATTCTCCTTCACAAGACAGCGGGCAAGCACCGACGACCACGACGGCGGCTCGTGCCATTGAAGCTTGGCGCGAAATGAAAGCTGCACGCGGCGAGCGTAAGCAAGCGGATAAAGCACAGGAATATTTTCGGTTGAAGCGGTTGCCTGCGGGCGCAAAAGAAATTCCGACTGAAAAATATTTACACGCACGCGAAGAGATGCGAGCGATGCGACGTTCCAGGTCAGGTGCCAATCAGTTTGCCCCCGAAGGCGAACAAAGCGAAGCGCTCGGCGCGTGGACGCAATTAGGCCCCGGCAATGTCGGAGGTCGTACGCGTGCATTGTTAATTCATCCAACGACTCCACAGGTTATGTACGCGGCAGGTGTGGCAGGCGGCGTTTGGAAAACAACAAACGCAGGTGGAAGTTGGAGTCCATTGACAGATTTGATGGCGAATATCGCGGTCAGCAGTCTGACCTTTGATCCTAAAAATCCCAATATTATTTATGCTGGAACCGGGGAAGGATTTTTTGCTTACAATTCAATTCGCGGCGCGGGGATTTTTAAGACTACGGATGCAGGCGCAACATGGCAACAAATTGCCAGCACGAACAACAACGATAATTTTTATTACGTCAACAAAATTATTATCAGCCCGAACGATTCGCAGCGGATTTATGCTGCCACCAATAATGGCGTATGGCGTTCACTGAATGATGGCGCAAGCTGGGTGCAGTCACTGAATGGAGATGATTATCCAGGTGGATGTTTGGACATGGTCGTGCGCAGCGAGCAAACCACCGATTATATTTTTGCTTCCTGTGGCACATTTTATCAGGGCATGGTGTTTCGCAATACGGATGCGGCGAATACAAATAACTGGCAATTAGTTTTGGCGGAACAGGGAATGGGTAGGACTTCACTCGCGCTTGCACCTTCAAATCCTAATGTGATTTACGCTGCTGCGACCAGCATAGCTGAAGGTGACTTTATTTATGGATTGCACGCAATTTATCGTTCGAGCAGCAGCGGTGCCAGCGGTTCCTGGGTGAAGCAGGTACAAAACAATGATCCACAAAAATTAAATACGCTGATTTTTAGTAATCCTTTGCTCGCCTCATTGCGCGATTGCGGCTTTGTCGGGCAAAACCTGATTGATAGTCAGGGTTGGTACGACAACACAATTGCGATTGATCCAAAAGATGAAAATCGCGTATGGATTGGTGGCATTGATTTATTTCGCTCCGATGATGGAGGGAAAAATTGGGGCATCGCTTCGTATTGGTGGGCAGGCAGAGGCGCATCACCTTATGCTCACGCCAATCACCATCTCATCGCTTTTCATCCAAACTATGACGGCGTGACGAATAAACAAATGTACGTCACCAATGACGGCGGCATTTATCGCACCGATGATGCGCGTGCGGAGGTGGCAATAGGCGATGGCGTTACGTGTAATCCTGACACTACAAAAATGGTTTGGCGTTCGCTAAACAATAATTACAACGTGACGCAATTCTATCACGGTACAGTATATCCCGACGGCAAAACGTATTTCGGCGGCACGCAAAACAGCGGCACGATCCGCGGTAAGGATACCAACACTGGTGCAACGTGGGAAACATTGCTTGACGGCGAAGGTGGCTTTGCAGCGGTTGATCCGACCAATCCTGATATTCTTTTTGCTTCATATCCGGGCGGGCGTTTTCGTAAATCAACGGACGGAGGAGAAACGTTCAGTCGCTCAATGTTTGGTTTAAAAGATAGTCAGTTTTTTTACATCGCACCGCTTGCGCTTGACCCCAGTGATCCACAACATTTATGGACAGGCGGCAGTTATCTATGGCGCACCGATAAGGGCGCAGCAAACTGGAAACGCGTAAGCAAACAAGCAGGCATTCGCGTGACTGCAATTGCTGTTGCTCCCTCTGATTCAAATTACGTTTTAGCAGGCGGATTAGGGCCGGGAATTTTATATACCGACAATGGTTTGAGTACCGATAATAATACGCTCTGGCAAACGGCATATCCGCGCGAAGGATTTGTTTCCGGCTTAGCCTTTGATCCCAGCAATCCCAAAATTGCTTACGCCACTTATTCAACCTTCGGCGGCGCACACGTCTGGAAAACGATTGACGGCGGCGCGACGTGGGCAAGCATTGATGGCACAGGCATTGGCGCAGTGCCAGACATTCCTGTCAACACTATCGTAGTTGATCCATCGAACACGCAGCGGCTTTTTATTGGCACGGATATGGGCGTGTTTGTTTCGACGAATAATGGCGCTTCGTGGAGCGTCGAAAATGCCAACTTTGCCAATGTTCCGGTCGAAACCTTAGTCATCAATACTTTCAATGGCATCAACACGCTTTATGCTTTCACGCACGGGCGCGGTGCGTGGCGGCTTCCGCTTGGGAGCGGTTGCAGCGCTACGTTATCGAAAGCCAGCCAGACATACTCGCAAGCGGGCGGCACGGGCAGTATTACCGTGACTGGCAATTGCACTTGGGCAGCGAATATTAATCCCAGCGGCTCAGGTTGGCTGAGAATCACCTCGACGAATAGCACTACTGTAAATTATGTGGTCGCGCCGAATACACAATTCAAACCGCGTGTCGGGACGATTTCAGTGGCGGGCAAAAGTTTTTCGGTGGTGCAACCGAACGCGTCCGGGTCATTTTCCACTGCGGATACAACGCCGCCTGTGGTTACGATTACGAGCCCAAACCCAAGCCAGCCGCTGCTTGCGAATGCAAAATTCGTTACGCTGCGCGGGGCAGCCACTGATGATCGTGATGTGGTCGAATTGTCTTGCGTGAATGACCGTGATGGTAAAAAAACAACGATCACCACACTTGCCGCAAATGGTAATTGGGATGTCACGCTCCCGATTTACGGCGGCAGCAATCATCTCACGGTGACAGCGCGTGACGCCGCAGGCAACATTGGCACGGCAAAATTTGCCGCAATTTACAATGTGACGCGCTCAATTATTCCTTGGGCTGGCACAAACGGTGGCAATGAAACAGGCGGATATAACGGTGACGGTGGCTTAGCGACGGGCGCAAAATTAAACGCACCGCGCAGCGTTGTTGTAGATGCCACAGGCAATTTGATTTTTGCCGATAGCGGCAACCACCGCGTGCGCAAAATCACTGTGACAGGTGTTATCACAACCATCGCAGGCAATGGCACGGCGAGTTTTTCAGGCGATGGCGGGCAAGCGACAAATGCTGCGCTGAATGCACCATACGGCTTAGTTTTCGATAAGGCGGGAAATTTATTCATCGCTGACGAAGGCAATCATCGCGTGCGCAAAGTCACGCCGCAAGGAATTATCAGCACTGTTGCGGGCAACGGAAATTTTAGCAATAGCGTTGTTGGCGACAACGGATTGGCTCCAGAAGCAGAACTCAATCAGCCGCGCGCATTAGCGTGTGACGCGGATGGGAATTTGTATATTGGCGATGCAGCGTTGGGCCGCATTCGCCGCGTGAATGCAACTTCCGGCGTCATTATCACGATTGCGGGCGCGGGGGCTTCCGGCGCAACGGCTGACGGCACGGATTCGCTTTCCGCCAATCTTGGCGCGATCAATGATCTTATGCTTGATAGCGCAGGTAATATTTTTCTCACGCAAGGAATCAGCGCAACCAGTCGCGTGAAAAAAATCGGTACAGACGGACGCGTGACAACCTTCAGTAACATCACAGGCGCGACAGGAATCGCATTGGATAAAAACGGAAATTTGCTTGTTACTTCTTACGTTGGCGGGCTTGTGTACAGAGTAACGCCCGATGGCAATGCTGTAATTATTGCGGGCAGCGGTGTTATTTCTGGTACTGGCACTATTGATCTTGGTGATGGCGGAAATCCTACTGACGCAATTCTCGTGCAGCCAATAGACGTCGTGATGGATGCAACGGGTGCGCTATACATTTCTGAAAATGCGCATCGCATTCGCAAAGTTGTTGATACGCTCGCCAGCGACAGTATGCCGCCGCAAGTTGCGATCACTTCGCCGAGCACAAATTTAGTGTATGCGACTTCATCTTCAACCATCCGTTTGCAAGGCAACAGTTCGGATAACATAGCTGTTACGCACGTAACGTGGAGCAATAATCGAGGAGGTAACGGGGTCGCTGTTGGTACTGGCGCGTGGGCTTCGGCGCAAAGTGCCGCAGCCGATATTCCATTGCAGCCGGGCATCAATACGATCACGATTACAGCCTGGGACTTGAGCGGAAATTCCAGTTCACAACCAATCACAATAAATTACAATCCGCCGCGTGTCGTCAGCGCGGTGGCCGGAAATTTGACGAATGGTTACAGCGGCGAAAATGTCGCGGGCGTGATTGCGCAATTGTGGAGTCCGCAAAGCATTGCGATTGATAATGCCGGAAATTTGTACATTGCGGATCGCGGCAATCACGTGATTCGTCGCGTGGGCTTAGATGGCAACATTATGACATTTGCAGGTACCGGGCAATTAGGCTCCAGCGGCGATGGCGGGCCAGCCAGGGATGCTTCGTTCAATGAACCAACGGGGCTGGCGTTCGATTCGATTGGCAATTTGTACGTAGCTGATTCGCAAAATAATCGGATCCGCAAAATTTCTTCATCAGGAATCATTACGACAGTTGTCGGCACCGGCGCACAGGATTTTTCCGGCGATGGTGGGCAGGCTGTGCTCGCCAGTTTGAATTTCCCTACGGCAGTAGCAATAGATAAAGATGGGAATTTGTATGTCGCCGACACGGACAACAATCGCATTCGTAAAGTGACAATTGATGGGATGATTCGTTCGATTGCAGGAATTACCGTAGATGGTTTTTCCGGCGACGACGGGCAGGCAACAGAAGCTGAATTGAATTATCCGATGGGAATTGCAGTTGATGCCACAGGCAACGTTTACATTGCGGATACGGGCAATCATCGCGTGCGTAAAATTGCTGCGAACGGCATCATCAGTACGGTTTTTGGCACCGGCGCTGAAGGCTTCAGTGGTGATGATGGATTGGGCGTTAACGCGCAACTCTATTCGCCCAACGGCATCGCGCTAGATGCGTCAGGAAATTTATATGTGGCAGATCAATTGAATCACCGCATTCGCAAACTCGCTACGGATGGCAAAGTGAGTACCGTTGTTGGCAGCGGCGTGAGTGGCGCAATTGTTGGTGGTACAGATGCGCGCTTGATTCAATTAAATGCTCCGGGGGGAGTCGCGTTCGATACCACGGGGAACATTTTTATTGCTGACACCGAAAATCATCGTGTCGTGCGCGTGAAAAATTATTTAGCTGTAGTTTCAGTCAACGGCGCCAATTACTATCCGAATTTTCCCGTTGCGCCAGAATCTGTTGTTTCGGCCTTCGGGCCAAATCTGGCTTCCAAATTAATCGTGAATGATAAATTGCCGTTGCCCACACAACTTGATGATGTGCGCATCAGCGTGCGTGACAGCGCGGGTGTTGAACGATTTGCGCCGCTGTATTTCATTTCGCAATATCAGGTGAACTATCAAGTACCGAAGGGGACGGCGACAGGTGTCGCTACGATTTCGGTGATGAGTGGCGACACGGTTGTGGCAACCGAAGCCCTTGCTATCGCGCCGACGCAACCGGGGTTTTTCTCAGCGAATTCCAACGGAAGCGGAGCCGCCGCCTCGTCGTTGTTATATATCAAAAATGGCGAGCGCTGGTTTGATTTGAATTACACGTGCCCTTCGATTTGCGTGCCGAAACCGATTGATGTCAGTGCCGTAGATGAAGTGTATATGGAAATTTTCGGCACTGGCATTCGCTATCGCAGCGATCTTACAAATGTTAAGGCTACGATAGGCGGTATCAAAGTTCCGGTGTTGTACGCAGGGTCACATTGTTGTTTCGTCGGCGTAGACCAAATCAATTTGCCGATTCCAAAATCATTAGCAGGGCGTGGCGAAGTAGATATTCTTTTGACTGTGGACGGCAAAGTTTCCAATACCATCAAAATCAACGTGAAGTAAGAATGTTTAGCAACAAGAAAAAAATCGCATAGAATGGCCTTGGGTATTATGATTTGAAATACTGGCAAGGTCATTTTTTATGTCGCAAATTGAAATTGTTCGTGTCCTCATTTTCCTCGCCGTCGTCGGTATAATTTTTGGTGCGGCTTTCGTTATCATTTTCCGTCAACTTGCTGCGCTGCTTTTTCGTCGCAGGAAATTCCCGCGCCCGATTTCATCGGCTGGCAAAGTAATTTTATCGCTCGCTTTTATCGGCGTGCTTTGCATTGCTTATGCGCATTGGGTGGAACCTTATTGGCTTGAAGTTACGCGCGTGAGCGCTGCTAGCCCGAAGCTTAAAGGCGCAACTAGGGCAATTCGCATCGCGCATATTTCTGATTTGCATTGCGACCCTATTGAGCGCGTCGAAAATAAAATGACCGCGATGATTGCCGCCGAAAAGCCTGATTTTATTTTGTTCACAGGCGACACGATGAATCGCCCGGATAGTTTACCTGTGCTCAAAGCAACGCTGACACAGCTTGCGAAGATTGCGCCGACCTATGTTGTAAAAGGGAATTGGGATGTGTGGTATTACGCGAAGCTTGATTTATTTGGCGGCACAGGCGTCCACGAATTAAATAACGAAGCTGTGAAAGTTGATATTGCAGGAACTTCGCTATGGCTGATCGGTGCGCCGATTACTAATTTGCCGAACTTCGATAAAGCCTTTCAAAATGTACCAGCCGATGCTTACAAAATATTTTTGTATCACTATCCTGACGAAATTGAAGAAGCCAAATCGCGCGGTGTAGATTGGTATTGCGCAGGCCACACGCACGGCGGTCAAGTCGCTTTGCCACTGTATGGTGCGCTGATTACATTCTCAAAATTTGGGAAGAAATATGAATCAGGCTTATTTCACGAAGGGGCCACGTCATTGTATGTGAATCGCGGAATGGGATGCGAAGGCACGCCGCATTTACGATTTTTCGCGCGCCCTGAAATCACAATGATTGAGTTGGTAAAATAGTAAATCGTAACGTCAGTGTCTGAAATTTAGTGCGACATCAACAGGCTTTTTAGGCAAGAAACTCTCGCCACAGAGCCACTGAGTAGCCACAGCGGTTACACAAAGAAAAGCTCTGAGCGCCTGTGCGTAATCTCTGCGCCAATATTACCGAACTTTCCGCATTCTCCCGCCCACCAATGCGCCAACAAATCCAGTGAAAGGCACAAGGAAATTTAGCCACGTGGGGTTTTGTGCTTTTTGCATTGCTTCTATATTTGGTACGTTACCAGGGCGCGCTTCATGCGGGTTGCCTGTTTGTAAAGCAGCGACTCCCACCAGCAGTGTTAAGACAAGTACGATTACACCAAACCAAAGCGCTGTGGATTGATTGCGTGAAATCAATACGGCTACATAGCCGCCAATGACCGTCGCAATAAAGCCTAATATCACACTGCCAATTATCCACGCAGTCGAGATATCATATACGCCAGGTTTGAAAGAACCGTCTGCGCCTAAAACTGCATAGAGGCCTGAAAAAGTCAAAAACATACAGATCGCCATCACAATGTAAGCGGCGATCACACTCAAGATTGATCGGAGCATTGTTCCTCCTCGGGCTAGAGTTACAAATTGTACAACTTGAAAAGTTAGAGAATGCCAAAATTCTATCGCAGTTGAGGGAAAATTCCCAACCTGTTTACAAGACCCGAGAGCGCACGTAATTGAATATTAGGAAGCACTGTAAAAAATTAGAGGGGAAATCAATTTGATTTTCCCTCTATTAAATTATTCCTAAAGCTTATTAAAATCCGTGTTCCGTGGAAAGATTGAGTACGGATTATTTCTTCGCCAGCACGACCGGCGCAGTTTCCTGCCCGTAAATTCTGCCAAAAAACTCGCGCACGCTTTTATATTGTGTGGCTGGAACTGTATTTGCTTGTACCACGAGCGTCCGCACGAAAATTAGCTGTCCATCTTTGACCTGATAGGTCGCGCTATATTTGCCAAAAGGCGTATCCAGTTTAGCTTCGTCGGGCATTTCGTCTACTTCAAAGCCCGCCGGCAATTTGATGCGCACAGTTTCGGTAAAGGCTTCAGCTTCGAGTACCAGCGGAAGTTTGCGGCTTGGTTCAGTTAAATCCAGCCAATCGCGCCGTGCCACAATCGTGGGTTTGAAAACGAGCAATTGCCCGCGCATGGATTGCGCATAATTTTGTACGGCGAACTCTACATTCAACGCAAACTTCCCATCGGTATGATTATCAGTTGGTTCCACTTTAGAAATTTTCGCACCCGTTGCGCCGCGCGTGATCCAGCTTTCGATGCGCTTAATGTATTCGGGGCGCGCCAGGCGACGATACAACCGACGTTCGCCTACCGCAGACTGTCCGACGGAGCGCTCTTTGATAATTGCAGTCACTGTGCCTTGTGCATCAAGCGTAAGATCAGCTTCGCGCTCAAGTTTGTTGGCTTCAGGTGGTGTGAGCGGCATTTTCATTAAGCCGCCGTTATCGCCTGCTGCAATTAGTGCAAAACTGCCTTGTTCGTGGTCGGGCAAATCGCCCACCGGAGTGTTTTCATCTGTCGGGTCAAAAATCAGCAAACGCCCTAATTTCGGATGTGTAAGCACTGTCGGCGCGCTGACATCGTCTCCGACTTTAACCGCAATAATGCAATGATTGAATTGCGTCGGTGAAGGCCATTCCTCGCGCACATAGGTTGGGTCACCGGAGAAAATAATCACAGGGTAAGCTGTGATGCCCACAGCCTTCAACATCGCGCGCATCAAATTGGCTTTGTCTTTACAATCGCCATAAGCCTTATTGAAAACTTCGGTGGCAGGATGCGGGCGAAAACGCCCGATGCCGATTTGAATCGAAATGTAATTGATGTTTTGCGCGTAACGCCCAATCGCCTGAATTTTCTCAAAATCAGTTTTGGCGTTTGCAATCAACTCTTTTGCTTTCACGGCAACCGCATCGTTCAACTCAATTTGTGGATCACTTAATTCAGTTGTCCAACGTGAAACATCTGTCCAGGAAGTAAATGAGCGGCTTTGTACTTTGGAATTAGTCGCAGGAAAAATATTGACGGCTAAGCGCGGCGCTAAATTGGTGACTTCAGGGCTGGAAGGTTCAGGCTCAATTGGCGGAAGATTTTTTAGCTCCCACATCCACGAGGAACCGCTCACAGTAGGCTCAATCGGCGCGTGGTTAAAAGCGAGCGATTCAGCGCGCCAACCTGTGGGTAAGCTCATCGTGTAACGCGACACAAGGACAGGTAGACGACCTTGAAAAGGCCATTTGTGTTGATTGAAAAAATCGCGCGATTCGGTCACGGCTTCAAAGCCGAAAATCGCGCCTGGCTCGGCTTCACTGCTGGCCGAAATCACACGCATGCGCGCTTCATTGTAAATGTCGTTGTCTACGAATGCGACATCCGCGGTTTCGTCCTTGCCAAATTTTTTGACATTGCCGCTGGGGTAAATTAGCCACGCGCGCAATTCTTTTATCTTACCTTTGTCTGTTTCATAAAATTCAGTGGCGCGCGCCAAACCGCGTCCATCGCGTGTCAGAATTTTGACCGCATAAAAATTGGTTGTAATGACTTTGCCCTCATCATCAAAGCTTAAACGGCTTTCGTCGAGCAGCACTACGCCCGGTACTCCTTTTTCGTAAGTCGGAACGGTATTAGCAGCAGCCTGACGCAACCAAGCGGGCGCGTCATCGCCTGCTAAAACCAAACAAGAAGTAACGCCAGAGAGCAACGCGCAAACGAGCAGCGAACCCCAAATACTTTTCATCAGCTTCATATAATTTCACCTCTACGCCAAACAGTGAAGCGAAGGCTGACTCCGCTCCACTGCGCGTAACTATCCTACTTATTTTGCTGCAACTGAGGCTGCTTGTTTCAGTGTTAGCGTGTGATTGTCTTGTTGATGATAGACGTCGAATAATTGTTTCAGGTTGGCATAAACATCCACGGGATACAGAATGCTGCCTTTGCCGCCAAACATAAAATCACGTTTGAAGATAAGTATCTTTTGATCTTTTGTGATGCCCAGCTCAGTTTTATGCCAACTGATGTCACCTGAAATAATGGGTTGAGGTCCTTCTGCGTTATCCAGCGCAAAGCCATCGGGTAAGACAATCTGAATGTCGTCTCGTTCTGACCAGGGATAATGAAAGTACACCGGGTATTTACGTTGGCTGGCCGAAAAGAGAGGTTTCTTGTTGTTTTGAAAAAACGAAGGTTGCAGGAATAATCGTTTGCCTGTTCGCTGCGCGTAGCCGGGAACTTTGACGTGAAATGTATAAATGAATGGTTTGAACTGATCGGTGACGTTCTCTATTTTGATGTTTGATAATTCTGCTGTGCCCCATTGTGACTTAATCAGGTCGCGCAAAATTTCTTCCCGTTTATCTGCTGGCTCATCATCGTTGTACCGTTTTTTATCTACGGCAAAATGCCCCGTGTATTCCATTGTGACATCGCCTTCAAGAGTGCCATCTTCGCTCAACTTCAATTTAGCAGTACGTTTTTGCATTGATTTTTCGGGCTCGGACATCGGTGTTTTTACCCAGGCGGGTTCTTTGCCGTCAGACACTAATGCTTGTACACCTTCATAACCCCAGGGCAACATGCCAATCGTGATGTATTTGCCTGAGGGGTCATAAAACTTCCATTCGTTTTCTACTTTCACTGCAATTTCGCCACCATCCAGGAAAGAGGCGTTAGGAAACGAAGGGTCAAAGAAAAAATCGCTGCGATCTGGCATCAATGCCATCCGCGACTCAAATCCTGCCGCTGAAGCCATGGCTGCAAACAAGCAATCAATATCGTTGCCTGTCCCATAACCGCGTTTGAGCGTATCGCCAGGGTTATGATTGTCCTTGAGTTTTTTCAAGTCTTCTGCGCTCAGCCCCGAAGTGTCACTGTTTACGTTCTTAATTTTTGTCCGGCAAAATTCCAGTATCTTAAGTAACTTTTCGTTGGCATTGGCCGTGCTGCTAATCACATCCGCTGTAGCCTTTTTTACATCGTCATTTGCTTTTGTCAACGGTTTGAATTGTTCATACAGCCCTCTGCCGAAAGTGCCCCAGTATCGTTGCGGGTCAACTTTATTTTCGCGGGTGTAATAAACGAGCATCCAGGTGCGCACCTTATCTTCAGGTGGCATGTGTGCTTCTTCCCGATACGCTGGAATGTTGGTCATCGAAGTACTATGAAATCCGCCTTTATCTTTTACCCAGTTGGTTGGTTGTCCGTTGAAAGTGATGGTATTCATCGCACCTAAGTACTCATTGGGCTTGAGGTAATATTTGACGAATTGAACAGGGATTGTGCGTTGGAAATACAACTTTAAATTCCCCGCGCTCGCATTCGAACGAACCTCTTTATAGCGATACTCAATGATGGCACCGGGTTCAACGCCAGGCATAGCAAACGATTTCGCTTTGATTTTTATTCCGCTTATTTTGATAACCGTACGTTCAAAGATGGAGTCTTTCTTTAGTTCCACTACTGAGCCATCGGCTTTGATGGTGCGCGCCGCAATATCTTTGATTCTGTTTCGATCAAGATATTCCACATCCACTTTGCCTTGTGATTCGACACCGCGCTCGCTGAAAATTTTGATGCAAAGATGGTGGTTAAAAACCAGTTCTTCAAGTGAAGAATCATCAATGGAAACTTCCCATAGTAGCACCTCTGCGTCCGCATCTTTTTCTACTTGCGGAGTTTTCATTGCTACGTATGAGGGATTGATTGGTTGCCAATCATCACCAGCAAAGAGAGGCATTGAAAAGAAACAGGTAAATAGGCATACCAGAGCGATTGAGAGAAACGCGCGGCGTAATAATGTCATCATCATCCTCCGAAGGCTGAATAAGTTTAGGGGCAAGTTTAGGCTAAAGAACAGGCTGAAAAACTAAGTATAGAATCAGATTGTGAGTACTAAAAGTATTCAAAAAAACGGGGAAAAGGCGAGCCAAATATTAGACTGAATGCCAATGTGTGGCAACAGAAAAATAATGCGCGGGGAAGTGTCCTTAGCGCATACAACGATTGTCAGAAGAAAGTTGCTGAAAAATTCCTTTTGCACGAAGAAAAAGTGGCGGAAATACACGCTGGGGGAAGTTACTTATTCATCATCGCGGTAAATTTTTAATTTATTGTGCAACGTTTTGAGGCTGATATTCAGCACATCCGCTGCGCGCGTTTTGTTGTTGCCTGTTTTGATGAGCGTTTTCAAAATTAATTGGCGTTCTGCTTCATCCAACGGAATCGGAATCGGCAAGGTGAGCGAATCTTCATCGCGCAGCGAACGTCCGTCAAATAATTGCGGCGGTAAATGTTGTTTTTCAATTTTTACGCCATCGCACACGACTACTGCGTGCTCGACTACGTTACGCAATTCGCGCACGTTGCCGGGCCAGGGATAGCGCGAGAAAATTTCGAGCACTTCAGGCGACACCAAACGAGCGGTACGTCCATGCCGTTCGCGCAAGCTGTCTACGAGATATTGGACAAGCAACGGAACGTCATCGCGTCGTTCGCGCAGCGGCGGAATTTCCATATGAATCACGTTCAGGCGATACAATAAATCTTCACGTAATAAATTATCACGCACGGCTTTGTGTGGGTCTTTGTTGGTAGCGGCCAGTACGCGGACGTCTACTGAAATTTCTTTGGCTCCGCCGAGTCGCCGCAATTTACGATCTTCGAGCACGCGCAATAGTTTTGCCTGCAATGTGATTGGCATCTCGGCAATTTCATCCAAAAACAAAGTGCCATTGTGCGCGAGTTCAAAACAACCTTCGCGGCGTGCGATTGCGCCGGTGAATGCGCCTTTTTCGTGTCCGAATAATTCTGATTCCATCAGCGTTTCAGGAATCGCCGAGCAGTTGATCGGGATGTACGCATTGCTAGCGCGCGAACTCAGTTGGTGAATTGTTTGCGCGACTAAATCTTTGCCAGTGCCGGATTCGCCTGTAATCAAAACTGAGACGGCAGAGTTGGCGACTTGTTCGATGATGGTATAAAGCTGGCGCATTGAGTGTGAAGCGCCAACGAGTTTGCCAAAAACGCCGTGTTCGCTGAGCTGGCGACGCAATTGCGTATTTTCGCGGCGAAACGTCGAGCGCTCAATCGCGCGTTGCACAACGATATTTAGCTGACGTGTGTTGATCGGCTTTTCAAAATAATAAAATGCGCCTTCTTCCATCACCGCGCGCATTGCGTCTTCGATACTGGCTTGCCCTGTTAACAAAATTACGGCAGCTTCAGGGTGTGACGTGCGTAATTGTGCCAGCAAACCAAAGCCGTCCAGCTTCGGCATAAAAATGTCGCTAATCACCACTGTTGGCTGAAAATCTGCCGCAATTTGTAAGGCTTCTTCGCCGTCGCCTGCGACCTGGGTTTCATAGCCCCAATCAGAAACTAATTCGCTTAGCCCTGCACGCGCGGCGGGTTCATCATCCACAATTAAAACTTTTGCTTTGCTCATAATGCACAAGTGTAACATGGCAAATCGGATCACGAACAACGCTACGGCAAGCCGCAAACAACTTTCCCGCTAAGAACTGATGAAATTGGCGAGTGAGATTAACCCCGCCTAATTTTTAGCTTGATCTTACAGTACGCTCTCGTTATGCTGTCGCCAGCCTCGTTTGTACCTTGAAATATTTCCTTGTTTAGTTCCCAACCCAAACCTTTACGAAGCCCCCCGTAATTAAATCGAGCCAAGGAGTGTCTGTGAGTAAGAGAAAAATTTCCCCCATGGAAGCGAAAAGTGCGCCACTGTCATTGCCCGCTGCTGCCGAAGCAGAATGGCGATTTAGCTATAAGTTTGCTGGCTCACCCGCAATGATGACGCGGCTCTCGCTTGGTGCTGGTTTATTTGCATTATTATTATTCGCAGCGCGCATTTGGTAATAACGATTTGTACTGTACGGATTAAAATTAAATTACCACCCGATTAAAAAATTCCGACAACAAAATATTCCTGATTTGTTGTGCGTGGAATAACTTGCTTTTGCGTTAATTTTCGGCGACGCCCGGTTGCCATAAAACATCAGGAATTCTAACCCAAGATCACAACCAGAATGATTTGGCGTAGCAAGGGGGAGTGCTACGCTGAAGCAGGATTTAGCTTGGCCCAACAGTCAGGCCAGGATAAGGATTTATTCGCATGCTTAACTCCACCAAATCCATCAAAATCGTAGTCGCAGATGATGATCCAGATGACCGACTATTTATGCGCGAGGCGTTGGCGGATAGTAAGTTTGGGAAAGATTTAAGTTTTGTCACGGATGGCGAAGATTTGATGGATTATTTGTATCGGCGTGGTGCCTATGCAAACCTTGCGAAGGACACGCGACCAGGGCTGATTCTGCTTGATCTTAATATGCCCAAAAAAGATGGGCGCGAAGCTCTCAAAGAAATCAAAACCGATCCTACCTTACGCAGCATTCCTGTTGTCGTACTGACCACCTCAAAAGCTGAAGAAGATGTTTTTCGTACCTACGATTTAGGTGTCAGTTCTTTCATTACCAAACCAGTCAGTTTTGAAGGATTAGTCGAAGTCATGCATGCGTTGGGGAAATATTGGTTCGAGGTTGTGGAATTACCTGTCACAAGGAGTTAGTCAGCTATGGGTAACAAATCGGTACGCGTGTTGCTCGTGGACGACGACGAAGACGATTACCTAATCACGCGCGATTACCTGTTAGAAAATGATCGCAATGCCTATCAATTGACGTGGCTGTCGCATTACGACAAGGCGTTGGTGGCGATGCAATCACAATCATTTGATGTTTGTCTGGTGGATTATCGCCTAGGTGCGCATACCGGTTTGGAATTGTTGCGTGCTGCGACACAACACGGGTTTACTGCTCCATTTATTTTATTAACAGGGCAAGGCGACCGCGACACTGATTATGAAGCAATGCAGGCCGGGGCCGCAGATTATTTGGTCAAATCACAATTGACGGCTGCGGTGTTGGAGCGCTCCATTCGTTATGCGATGAAAGATGCGCAAACATTGGTGGCCTTGCGTGCGAGCGAAGAGCGCTACGCTTTAGCGGCGCGCGGTGCGAACGATGGATTGTGGGATTGGGACTTGACGAAGAATGAGTCGTACTATTCTTCGCGTTGGAAATCAATGCTGGGCTATGCTGAAAACAGCATTGGCAATAGCCCCGAAGAATGGTTCAGTCGCGTACACCCGGACGATTATCAAGAATTAGAACGCGAGCTGGCGGCGCATTTAGAAGGGCAGACGCCGCATTTTCAACACGAGCACAGGATGTTACATAGTCAGGGCGATTATCGGTGGATGCTCAGTCGCGGCATTGCGATTCGGGATTCCAACGGCACAGCGTATCGAATGGCCGGTTCGCAAACAGATATTACTGAGCGGCGCGAAGCAGAAGAAAAATTATTGCATGACGCTTCGCACGATGCGCTGACAGGATTGCCCAATCGCCAATCTTTTATGGAGCGACTGCGTCGTTCGTTAGAGCGCGCCAAAATGGGCGATGATTATATTTTCGCAGTTTTGTTTTTAGATTTAGACCGCTTCAAAATTATCAACGACAGTTTAGGTCATCAAGTCGGCGATCTATTGCTGGTTGAAATTGCGCGTCGTTTGGAATTGGCTTTGCGTCCCAGCGATATGCTAGCGCGTTTGGGCGGTGATGAATTTGTGATTTTGCTGGATCATTTGCACGCGGAAAATGACGCTGCATTTGTGGCAGAGCGGATTCAGAAAGTATTGGCTGCGCCGCTCAGAATCGGCGAACGCGACGTATTCACTACGGCAAGCATTGGCATTACGCTGAGTTCCGGTCATAGCGAATCCGCCGAAGCCATTTTGCGCGATGCTGACACCGCCATGTATCGCGCGAAGAGCAACGGCAAAGCGCGCTATGAAATTTTTGATCCGGTGATGCGTGAGAACGCAATTCGCATCATGCAGTTGGAAACTGATTTGCGCCGTGCTCTAACGAATGGAGAATTTGTTCTTTATTACCAGCCAATCATTTCGCTTGAACAGGGCAAGCTCGCAGGTTTTGAATCATTAATTCGTTGGCAACGTCCTGGCAAAGGGTTTGTGAATCCAGTGGAATTTATTCCTGTCGCCGAAGACAACGGGTTGATTAACCCCATTGGCAATTGGGTGCTGGAAGAATCTTGTCGCCAAATGCGCGTGTGGCAAGCAGCGTTTCCGAAATTACATCCGATCACTATCAGTGTAAATCTTTCCGCCAAACAATTTTCGCAAGCAGATTTAATCGAAACCATCGCGGCAATTTTGGCGAATGCAGGTTTGGCTGCTTCGTATCTCAAGCTGGAGATTACGGAAAGTGTGTTAATGGATAATGCTGATTCTGCTGCTGAAATGTTGACGGAATTAAAAGCACTTGGCAGTCAGATTGCCATTGACGATTTTGGCACGGGCTATTCTTCGTTTAGTCATTTACACCGCTTTCCGATTGATACTTTGAAAATTGATCGCGCCTTTGTCAGTCGCATGGATAGTTCGCATGACAGCAGCGAAATCGTGCATGCGATTTTGATGTTGGCGCATAATTTAAAGATGGAAGTCGTCGCAGAAGGCGTCGAAACGACGGCGCAATTAAAACAACTGCGTTTGCTCGGCTGCGATTACGCGCAAGGATTTTTTCTGGGCAAGCCGATGAGTGCGGCTGAAGCGCTAGCGTATATTTCCGAAGAAATAGCGCCGCCGGAAGCGCAACAGCAATTCGTACAAGGTGGCGCAGCTTGCTAAAAGTTGCTGAAAATTGAATCACAAAAATGCAGAGGAAGAGCAAGACTTCCTCTTTCTTTTTGTTCACACTGTTTACAAACCTTGGGTTACTGCCCATACTAACGCCGATTTTTACACACTAAACATGGAGGTGCATTATGCAGGAACTCTCACAAGAAGATCGAACTTGGGGCATGCTTTGCCACATTTCTTCTTTCGCTGGACTCGTGATTCCGTTTGGCAATATTTTAGGACCGCTGGTTGTCTGGATGATTAAAAAAGACCAGTCCTGGTTTGTTAATGATCAAGGCAAAGAGGCAATCAACTTTCAAATCAGCCTTACAATTTACGGCATTATTGCCGCTATTTTAATGCTGGTTCTCATCGGATTTTTCTTATTGATCGCGCTTGGCCTGGCTTGGATCATCTTAACAATTATGGCCGCAATGAAGGCTAATGAGGGTGTTTCGTATCGTTACCCCTTGACCATTCGCTTGCTGAAATAATTCTGGCTTACACAATTTTCCCTCGTGTGTAGAGAACTGAAAATTTTGCTCCCCCAAATTTTTCTGCCCGCAGTGCCTTTTCAGAACTTCGCTACGGGCAGAATTGTTTTTCACAAACTTCGTACGCTGCGCTATCATCACGGTTTTTAGAATTAACCCCAAGCGCAGGTGCAATGGAAAACAACGCGAACAATCTCAACGCCGTCCCAAATCAACCAGAAAATCAAGCAACACAAAATCCACCGCAGCGATCTGTCGCGCGTTCGGCTGGCATCGTCAGCATTGCCGTAATGGGCAGCCGTGTTTTAGGGCTGGTGCGCGAATTAGTGTTCGCTGCCTTCTTTGGCGCGGGCTTCGCTACGGACGCCTTTATCATTGCGTTTCGCATTCCGAATTTGTTGCGGGATTTATTTGGCGAAGGCGCGTTGTCGGCGGCATTCGTGACTACGTTTACACAAAAGCTGAATCAGGAAGGCGAAAAATCAGCATGGCGTTTGGCGAATTTAGTTAACAACGGGCTGTTCATAATTTTGTCGTTAATCGCGTTGCTCGGCATAATTTTTTCGCCGCAAATTGTTCACTTGCTAATGGACATGAATCCGAAGCGCGGCACATTCGATCCGATCAAAGCGCAACAAACGTACGAACTCGCCGTGCAAATGACGCGCATCATGTTCCCATTTTTATTGATGATTTCGCTTGCTGCAGTAGCGATGGGCGTACTGAACACAAAAGGAATTTTTGGCATTCCGGCTTCGGCCTCGACGATGTTCAATGTCGGCTCCATTTTGGGCGGATTATTTTGTTCGTATCTTTTTGCGCCCGATTACATTGCTCAAATTACGCGCGCGATTTTGCACGGACAAAAGCCCGAACTCAGTCAGCAATCCGCCGCGCGCGCAATTCTTGGCATGGCAATCGGCACGCTGATTGGCGGCGTCCTGCAATGGTTGATTCAAGTGCCGTCTTTACGCAAAGTCGGCTATCGCTGGCAACCGATTCTTAGTTTTTCTGATTCTGGAGTGCGCCAAGTGATGACGCTGATGGCTCCGGCAATTTTGGGTGCAGCCGCAGTGCAAGTGAATGTTTTAGTCAGTACAAATTTTGCATCTGGCTTAGGCGAAGGCCCTGTGTCTTGGCTGAATTACGCGTTTCGTTTGATTCAATTTCCGATTGGTGTTTTTGGCGTAGCAATTTCGACTGCGACAATCACCAAAACTGCGCGTGAAGCTGCGCAAGGCAAGCTCGACGAATTTCGCAAGACTATCGCTTCGTCGTTGCGGCTGACGATGCTGATGACAATTCCTTCGACGATTGGTTTGGTTGTTTTGGCAAAGCCGATCATCGGGATGATTTATGAACGCGGCAGATTTACTGCGTCAGATACAAATCAAACCGCTGACGCGATGATGTTTTATGCGGTTGGCCTGACAGCGTATTCAGCTATCAAAGTGCTCGCGCCTGCGTTTTATGCGCTTAAAGACACGCGCATTCCGATGATGACCAGCGTGCTTTCCATCATTACAAATTATTTCGTAGCCAAATTGTCTATCGAATACTTCGGCATCGGACATCGTGGTTTAGCGCTTTCAGTTTCTGCCGTAGCGATCATAAATTTTTCGCTCCTGTTTTTCTTCCTTCGCAAAAAACTGAATGGCATAGAAGGGCGAGGCTTGTTGCTGGCATTTATCAAAGTCACACTGGCAGCCTTGTTAATGGGCGTTGCGTGCTATTTCGTGAGCGCAGGCGTTGTGCATTTGCTTGGTGCAGAAAAATTATTAGCGCGAATTCTTAATGTTGGAATTGCTGTAGGCGTAGGCGTGATTGTGTTTAGTGTGACCGCAAAAATTTTGCGCGTGCATGAGTTGGAGCAATTGACGGCGACGTTGATGCGCAGGTTTGGCAAACGGAAACAGGCTTAAAGGCAAAATGAAGAACAAAGACCTTTTATTTACTATGCGACCAGCATCGTTTACCACGCGGGAATCATCTTTGAGAGATAATTCCAAAAATGTGGGACGGGTTCTTTGCCTACTCTGAGGTTCTAATCTATTGGCGGGTAGAGAACCCGCTCTACATTTTTATCAAAGAACAGAGCTTCCCATAGATTTATTTTTCATCGCTTTCTAAAATCCATGACAACACCGTCGAAACCACGCTGACGACTAACGATCCGATCAGCGCAGGGATAAATCCATCCACATAAAATCCGACTTTGAAAAAATGTGTAGCGATGTATGAAGACAGCCAAAGGATGATGGCGTTGAGGACGAAGGCAAAAAGTCCCAGCGTGAGAATTATTAGCGGGAACGAAAAGAAGTTGAGAATCGGTCGGATCAGCATATTGGCGATAGATAAAATTACCGCCATCGCTGCATACACGAACCAACCGTTGCCGCTCACGCGAATGCCGTCCACAAAATATGCTGCGGCGAAAAGCGAAAGCGCGATAATCGCCCATCGGAGTAGTAGCTTCATAAATTCACGCTCCACAAAAACAGCCCGTCGCTACCGCTCAGGGTTCTGACCTGCTGCTAGGGTTTCTTTTCTAATTGCACGACGATCTGACGAATTTCATCGCCGTCAATCGTGACTTCTTTAGTGGCGGTGATAAATCCGTCGGCGCTGGCAGTCAAACGGTACACGCCTTTTTCCGCCGGAACGCGGAAGGCAAACTGCCCGCCTTCGATTGAATTTTTTTCGATCTTCTTAAAGCCTTTGCTATCGGTGCGCTCAATTACTATGCTTGCATTTACTACTGAATAGCCTGAACTATCCAGCACTGCGCCGCGAATTAATCCGTACGGAGCGCGTTCGCGTGTCATTTCGATGGGCTTCGGCACTTTGAATGTTTCGCCTGCTGTGATTTCAAAACGGCGTGTCACAAATGTCCGAAAACCTATTAACTCAAACGTGATAGTATAATTTCCCGCCGCTAAATTATCCAAAATAAATTCGCCTTTATCATTTGTTTTTGTGGCGTAGGTATTATTGGTTTCCTGCTCGTCTAGCGAACGCGTTACTGCGCGCACGGCTTTGACCGCAACGTCCGCCAGAGCTTTGCCATTTTCTTCTTTGACTTTGCCCTGAATTTTGCCACTATTAGCAAAGGTGCTGGCCGTGCCGATAATGATGCAACCAAGTAAAATGATTGTGCGTAAAAGAACTGACATAATAACTCCTGCGGAAAAATTCATAACGTGCAAAACGCCGTCTCATTCTTGCTTGGTAATTTTGCTGGGCGCGTGATTAATTCGCAACTGAAAATGGTTAAGCATGATTTCTTCTCACACAATTAAATACGTTACATCTCATTGCTTCCGCGTAATGTTGTTGATGTTGGTGGGCGTGCTTTCGTTGTCTGCGCAAGATCGCAAGTCCAAACAGGACACAGACGAAGTGCTAAAGATTGATACGGATTTGGTCACAGTTGACGTTACTGCTACCGACAAGACGGGGAATTACGTACGTAATCTCAAGCCCGAAGATTTCCGCTTATTTATTGACGGTACGCAAAAGAAAATTGATTTTTTTAGTGTGACAGATGAGGTGACTTTGTCGCGGCCACTCGCAATTGTGTTTGCACTGGATTTATCCGGGAGCTTGAAGCCGGAAGAGATTGCGACATTGCGCAATGCCGCGTTGAAGTTCACCGAGATCATGAATGGTGAATCAGAATTTGCGGCGTTGGCATTTAATTTTGAAGTGAAAGTTTTGCAGGATTTTACCACCGATCAGAAAAAAGTTTCGCGTGCCTTTGCCAAGATTGATCGCTTTGAAGGCTCGACGCGGATTTACGATGCGCTTGATAAATCGGTGCTGATGCTCAATCGGCGCGCGAAATTTACGCGCAGTCAAAAGCCATTGCGGCGAGTCGTAGTGGTGATTACGGATGGCTTTGATTCTTCGAGCATGATTGATACGCGTGAGTTAATCAGGCGGGCAAATGGGGCTGGCGTGACGGTATATTCGATTACGTTGCCTTCGTATATTTTATCCGCCAGTCGCAGCCAGGATCGTGTAATTACGCCCTTGGACGCATCGCGGATCGTAGCTGCAACAGGCGGTCGTGACTTTGCGGCAGATGCCAAAGATTTTGGCCCGGTGTTTCGCGCGTTGGCTGAAGAAATTCGCGCGAGCTACGGCTTGGCGTACTACCCGGAAAAACACGACGGAAAACAACATGAAGTGCGCGTTGAGGCTGTCAATACAGCCCTGAAATTGCGCACCAATCGCACGAGTTATGTCGCTCCGGCAAAGTAGTTTGCCGCGATTAATAGTCGTCATCATCATCATCGTCATAATCGTCGTCTTCGTCAGAAGCAACATCCAATTCAATCGGATCAAGTCCCACGACTTCTAAGTTTGCTTCACACTCGTCACAGTGGACAAGGTCTCCTTTGTCCATATCTTCATCTACATGGATGTCGGCATCACATTCAGGGCAAGTTGCTAACGGCACAAAATAGTCCTCCTATAAAAAATTCCTGGGATGTGTAATGTCTAACGATAGCCTTGATTTTGGCTTGGTAACTGGGCAACACAGAAAATACAAAATATACAATCGTCAAAGCAACACATACATATTAATGCGGCGCAAATCTAAACTAATCGCGTGCTGTTTTGCAATCTGTAATTGCGCTTGTTGGGCAGTTTTCGTTGAATTTACATTGGTACAAAAATGAGCGATTAGCCGTCGAATTGAGAGCATGCTTGTAAAATCCCCTGTATTCATAGGATTATTTTGCATAAAGTGCAATTTTCCCTAGTAAAAATGCTGATTCTAGGCTTGCGCTGTTATACAAGCTGCTGTATACTCCGCCGCGATTTAGCACAATATACAGTCGTTAACCAAAATCAATAATAACGGTAGCGACAGCTCAACTTGAAAACACGGGCAAGTGAGCAACTCGTTCTTTTTACCTCACAATCAAGCATCCCCTGTCACCAGCGACGCCATCAGCGCTTTATGTAATGTCGGTTGCGCGTGGCATAGGTGTTCTGCACAGCAGTCCGGCGACTGTATGAATGGCGCCGATATTGATTGTGAATATTTATTAGTAGAGCCATGGGCTCTAGTCCCCTGTCTGATTTTTGTTGTCCACGAAGGCATCAAAAAAGCAGGCAAAATCCAATCAATCTTAACGAAGGAGAATGTTATGGCAGCAGCAGCAAAACCAATGACAAAAGGCCAATTGGCCGCGCACTTAGCGACCAAATTCGGTGTTTCCAAAAAAGCCGGTGGTGAAATTCTTGACGAACTTGCTACCTTGGCTACTACGCAAACCAAGAAAGTCGGACAATTTGTGCTTCCCGGCATTGGCAAATTAGTCAAAGCGCAACGCAAAGCACGCAAAGGTCGCAACCCTGCGACAGGCGCTGAAATCAAGATTCCGGCGAAAACCGTGGTCAAATTCCGTGTAGCGAAAGCAGCGAAAGATGCAGTCGTTCCGCCGAAAAAATAACAGCCTTCGAGCTGTAGCTCTTTAAATGAAATGGCGCGCTTGTTTTATGCAAGCGCGCCATTTTGTTTTTGAGAAAGTTGTTGTTGGGACTTTAATCGTACGCGACAGCGGGAGCTTTCTTGCGATATTCACGACACATTTTTTGCGAGGGGATTGCTTTGCCTGGATTGCAAATACCGGTTGGATTGAAAACTTCTTTGACCGCCAGCATTGCATCAAGCGAAGCCTGATCAAAAATCATCGGCATATAACCGATTTTATCTACGCCAACGCCATGCTCGCCTGTGATTGATCCGCCCGCATCAACACATAATTTCATGATTTCTTTGCCTGCCGTATGCACGCGCTCAACTTCTTCTTTGTTTCGGCTATCGAAATTAATGCTGGGATGCAAATTGCCATCACCCGCATGGAATACATTGCACAAGCGAATTTTGTATTTGTCCGCGATAGCATAAATGTTCGCTAAAACTTCCGGTAATTTCGTGCGCGGAACTACTGCGTCTTGTACAAATAAATCAGGACTGATGCGACCAAGCGCTCCAAACGCGCCTTTGCGGCCCGCCCATAATTTTTTGCGCTCAATTTCATCACGCGCTTCACGTACCGCGCGCGCGCCATTCTCAAGGCAAATGTCCGTTGCCTTACGCGCTTGCTCATCAAGTCCTGCACGTAAGCCATCAAGCTCCACAATCAAACAAGCGGCAACGTCGGTAGGATAGCCTGCTTTATAAATGGAAGATTCAACTGCGCGAATTGTTGGTTGGTCAATCATCTCTAGTGCCGCAGGCAAAAGCCCCGCCGCAATAATTGCAGAAACGGCGCGACTGGCGGCATTCACATCCATAAAATCTGCGAGCAACGTCACGACATTTTGCGGATTACGGCAAAGTCGCACGGTTACTTTTGTAGCGATTCCGAGCGTGCCTTCACTCCCGATAAATGTTCCCAATAAATCGTAGCCAATTGAGTCTGCGCCATCGCCGCCAAAATTCATCACGCGACCATCAGGCATTACCGCTTCAATGCCTAAAATATGATTTGTGGTCATGCCATATTTTAAGCAATGCGGGCCACCGGAATTTTCAGCTACGTTACCGCCAATTGTGCAAGAAGCCTGTGACGAAGGGTCGGGGGCGTAATGATAACCGTGCGGCGCGATGGCTTGTGACAAGCGCAAGTTCACTACGCCAGGTTGAATGATTGCGCGTTGGTTCGCAAAATCAATTTCGAGGATGCGATTCATGCGCGCCATTTCAATTAACACTGCGCCGTCATTTTTTTCGCACCCGACAGCAATTGCGCCAGAACTCAACCCCGTGCCCGCGCCGCGTGGGCTGTAGGCAATATTGTTTTCGTAAAGCAATTTCACCATGCGCGCGACTTGTTCAGTTGTTTGCGGCAATACGACTGTGAGCGGTTGCGCGCGATGCGTGGTGACTGCGTCATATTCGTAAACAAGCAAATCTGCCGGATCGGAAAGCACTGCATCCGATCCGCAAATTTCGCGCAATTGCTGAATGATCTGCGGAGCAAGCGGCATAATTATTTACTTAATTCAACGCGGTAATCTTCAATGACGGGGTTGGATAAAACTTCATGTGCGAGCTTTTCGATTTGTGACTGGGCTTGGGCTTGATCCATTGCATCGTCGAGCGCAATTTCAAAATATTTTCCTTGCCGAATATCGTTGATACCTTGGTATCCAATTGTCATCGTGGCGTGATGAATGGCTTTGCCTTGCGGATCAAGCACGCCATTGCGCAATGTAACATAGACTTTTGCTAGCATTCGTTTCCTCAGTACAGAAATAGGATTGTTGTCGGTAAGCAGGGACTATAGCAGAGAGTCGCGCGCAAAATAAACCGACTTTTCGCACATTTGGATTTTCTAAATACGCAACGTTGCAGTAAAATGACGCGCCTTTTAACATCATTAGTTCAAGGAGTTGTTGTAGTGAAAGAAATATTGGAAAGTCGAATTGGAAAAGATATTGAAGTCAGTTTTGGGGCTGGTGCCGTAAGCGGCAAAGTTATCAAAATTGAAGAAGGTATCCTGTATATGGAAAAAGACGACCAGAACTATTTTATCGTGCTTGATAAAGTTGTTGCTGTCTGGGATTCAAAAGAAAAAAGCGAAAAGCGGAGCAAATCACCAGGTTTTATGTTGCCAAAGTCAGAATAAAAGTTTGTGAACTTCTTGGCATTTACGGCGTGACATCCTTATGTGGTCGTGAGTATACTAGGCAACGTTTCTAAGGTGTGCCTCCCCTGGTCATCAATAAACAAACGATTGCTTCGATAAAAAAACTGACAAAAATCTGCCTCGCTTTTTGCACTCGTCTTATTTCATATGAAAATTGCTATTCTGGGGACGCGCGGGATACCGGCCAACTATGGTGGTTTTGAAACGTTTGCTGAACAATTAAGTACCCGCCTCGCTGCGCGCGGTCATGACATAACCGTATATGGGCGCAAGCATTATGCAATCAGTAATTCCCGCACCTATCGCGGTGTGCAATTAGTAATCCTTCCTACGATCCGCCACAAATATTTTGATACCGTCATCCACACATTTATTTCCATTCTCCACGCCGTCTTTAAACGCTACGACGTGATTTTAATTTGTAACGCCGCGAATAGTGTTTTTGCTGTGTTCCCGCGTTTATTCGGCACGCCTACGTTGGTTAATGTGGATGGACTGGAGCGTAAGCGCAAAAAATGGAATTGGCTGGGAAGATATTATTATTTAGCTTCCGAACGACTCTCTACTTTTTTGCCAACAGCGATTGTCACGGATGCGCAAGTAATTCAGGATTATTACGCGACGCGCTATAAGAAAGATTCTGCGATGATTGCGTATGGCGCTGATGTGGAACGGCGTGTTGCGCCGGAAACTCTCATGAAGTTTGGGCTGAAAGCGAATCAGTATATTTTGTATGTGAGTCGTTTGGAACCAGAAAATAACGCGCATCTTGTGATCGAAGCATACGAGAAAGTCAAAACTGATTTGCCGTTAGTTATTGTTGGCGGCGCGCCGTATGCTGAAGAATATATTGCTAAATTAAAAAGCACGAAAGACCAACGCGTGAAATTTCTCGGCTTTGTTTTTGGCGAAGATTATCGTGCGCTGCAACAAAACGCGTATTGCTATGTCCACGCAACTGAAGTCGGTGGGACGCATCCAGCTTTGATTGAGGCAATGGGAGCAGGGAACTGTGCGCTAGTACTGAACACGCCGGAAAATTTAGAAGTCATGGGCGATGCGGGGATCAGCTATGATTCTGTGGATGATTTAGCCAAACAGTTGCGCCGCGTATTGAAAGACATCAATCTCATCACTGAGTATCGGCAACGCGCGATGGCGCGTGTGCGTGCGCGTTACAATTGGGAACAAATCACGAATCAATACGAATGGTTGTTAGCAAAACTCGCTGGTCTCGCCACTACTGCTGAACCCGCGCCCTTATTAGCGCGTGAAGCAGAGGTTGAAATGGAAACGATGGCGTATCCGGTCAATGCTTTTGCTGAAAGTCGAGTCATTGAAGTAAGTCGCCGCGCGGCACTTAAATAGTTTTTGAGAGAAGAACGCAAAGCTGGAATAGAGGCTGAGGACGCCTAAGATATTTTTCTTATGCATTGCCAGCGTTATAAACACACCGTTTATAACGCTGGCAATTTTACGTCACGGGTACCAATTAAACCTTCATTCAAACAAGCCGCAAAACATTCCACAACGGTCGGATCAAATTGTGTTCCGGCACCTTCGCGCAAACGGCACAACGCGATGTCTTGCGGCATTCCGTTGCGATATGGGCGATCAGAAGTCATTGCATCGTAAGCATCAACTACTGCAATAATGCGTGATTCAAGTGGAATTTCTTCGCCTGCAATTTTGGTGGGATAGCCGCGACCATCCCACCACTCGTGGTGATGGAGTACAAATTTGCTGACATGTCTGAGTCGCGGGATTTTCGCCAGCGCCTCATATCCACGCGTCACGTGCGAATCCATAATGACTTTCTCATCCGGTTCAAGGCGCGCAGGCTTACACAAAATTGCTTCCGGGACGCCAATTTTCCCAATGTCGTGCAACAACGCAGCAAGGCGTAAATCCTGAATGAAATCATCCGCAACGCCAAGCTTGCGCCCCACTGTTTCGGTGAAATTCAGCACCGCGCTGGAGTGTTCGCCTGTATAGTGGTCTTTGGCTTTCAGCAAATCAGCGAGCGCCACAAGGATAGAGGAATTCGTTTCCTGAATTTCGCGTTTAGTTTGTTGCAGTTCTTTCAGCAAGGCGCGATTTCTTTCCCGAATGTCACTGATGAGTAATTCATTTTCAATGACATTGAGCAGTTCGTGATCGCCGAATGGTTTGTACAAATAATTTGCGAGACCGCGCCCTAATAATTCGCGTCTTTCCGCTTCGGCAGGACGACGACCTGTGAGCATAATGACGGGCGTGCGACCTGTGCGGATATCATCATTTTCCCCTAGCAGCAAATCGAAAATTTCTTTCCCGGTCAAATCGCGTAATGAATAATCCAGCAAAATCAAATTGGGTTGTTGTTCTGTGACGACTCTCAAGGCTTCGTGTCCATCTTGCGCAGCAATAAATTTAAAGCCGGCATTCTCTAAAATCATTTGGCCGACTTCGAGAAAAGATGGATCATCGTCAACCCAGAGAACCTTTTTACTTGCGTGAGGGAGCATAAATTGGTTTCTGAGATAAGTGCAGCTAATAGGGATACGCAATTAACTACAACAGCCTATAGAATAGAATGACGTCCTGGCAAAACCGACAATTATCCCACGTTCGGTTTGGCAAATAATGTTTGGAATGAATGTGCGCGGAGAAAACTACGATCTACGGCCTGTAAAATTTAGCGTAATGAGATGAAGCAGAGGTGACTGCAGCCATAACACCGAACACCCGCTGAAATTAGTATTTCATTTTAAGCCAGTGATCTTCCAAACAATCTCTAGGACTATGCTGAAGGTGAAGCGACAGAACGGACAAGAAGAAATTCTGTTCGTCAGAACCATCAGTTGTCATCACGAAAGCGGCAAGAATTCTAGGTCAAAGTTTTACACTTAGATCGGCCAAAAAAACTTAAACCAAATTCTTGATAAAGTAGGGCACATGAGCTGAAACAAATGGTTTAGCTATTTAATTGTCTCAAGCATTTGTTGACGGTCGCAGTATAGCAAACGCCTTAAAAGTGACAAGCAGTTAATTTGTGATTGCCCTGAAGCCTAGTCCTGATGCGGGTTTTAATTGATGCGGAAACGTTCGCAGTCTGAGACAACGCCGATGTAAACTCGTATTCGCATGTTTTCATTGCTTGCAATCACAGGTTGATTCAGTAAAATGGCTCAACCTGTGAAGGCATATACAAGCACTAATCAGTTCATTTTATTTATTGCTAAAAGGAGAAAGAACGAATGGCTACTTATGTAATCTGCGAACCGTGTATCGGTACGAAAGACACGGCTTGCGTTGATGTCTGCCCGGTGGATTGTATTCATCCTCGTAAGGACGAACCCGAATTTGAGGCGGGCGAAATGTTGTATATCAATCCAGATGAATGTATTGATTGTGGCGCGTGCCAACCGGCTTGCCCCGTTGAAGCTATCTATCGTGACGAAGACGTTCCTGAAGAGTGGCAGAACTATATTCAAGTTAATGCCGACCATTATCGTTAGTTAGCGCAGGCAAATATCAAGTCGGTTATTTTATCGTTTAGCTGGTTTGATGTTTGCCTGTGCTTTCAGTGTTGCGTGTTTATGTTTGAGCAAATTCTTTTGTTATGTGCGTTGGTCTTGTGTCTGTGGTTGGTCGGGCGCTTGGTGTTTCGCGTGCGCGGTAGAAGCTGTCATAGCGGTACCTGCGATTGTGAAGCGAGTCCACCGCTTACTCGAATTTCCAAACCTTAGTTGTGCTTCGCTCTTGTCGCTTCATCGCAATAAAATGAGGTGACAAAAAATCATCGCTCGTAATTGCACTCCATCGGCTTGCCCCGGCTCGAGGAAAGCCACAACATAATGATCAGCCCGTTTGCAGCCCCCCCATCCAATCAGCCGGAAGAGGCTCTCCAACGTACCGCGTTGCTGGTACAAAATCTCTCGCGTAAATTTGGCGATTTTACAGCGGTCAATCACATCAGTTTTGCTGTTGCGCGTGGCTCGTTTTTCGGATTTTTAGGCCCCAACGGAGCAGGGAAATCCACTACGATAAAAATGCTGACAGGCCTGTTAGCGCCGACTACAGGGCAGATCGAAATTCTCGGCAACGATTTAGCGCATGATCCAATCACTGTCAAACGGCTGATCGGAGTAGTGCCGGAAGACCTGAATTTATTTGATCGTTTGACTGGTGCTGAGTACTTAACTTTTGTCGGGCGAATGCACGAATTGGATCGGCAGGTGATCGCTGATCGCACGGCAGAGCTTTTGCGTATTATGGAATTAGAGGATCGCCCCAAATCGCTGATCGTCGAATATTCGCATGGCATGCGCAAGAAAATTTCGTTGGCGGCGGCCTTATTGCATAAGCCACAAGTTTTGTTTTTAGACGAACCGTTTGAAGGTGTAGATGCCGTTGCCGCACGCACGATCAAAAATTTGCTTGAGCGTATGCGCGAGCGCGGGGTAACAATTTTTTTGACTTCCCACATTTTAGAAATTGTCGAGCGGCTTTGCACCGAGATCGCCATCATCAACCATGGAAATATTGTGGCAGCAGGTAAACTGGATGAACTGCGCACACAGGCTGATACTACGTTGGAAGATTATTTTGTAAATTTAGTTGGTAACGACCGACAACTGACAGACACCCTGTCATGGATTGGATAAAGCCTCAAAAGGCAAAGGCGTTGCGACTTGATTTTGTAACGCAGAAATTTGCTTTTGATGAACTGCTATGTCGCAGCTACTCACGTTATTTTGGCTTCGCTATACGATTTTCAAAAATTCGCTGACTGGGCGAGGCGAAGTTGCACGCCGAATTTTTAATGCGGTCATCCTTACTGTTCCACTTTTGTTGAGCATTGGAATTGGAATCGGGCTTTTCGTCGCCATTGTTTTAGTCCCGCAATTTCGTGACACAGTAATGAGTGGTGGCATGACAACTGTGCAAGCCACGTTATTATTTTTGATGCTGGTGTCGCAATCCACCGGAGCTTCCTCTCATTTCGATCCGCGCCGTTTCACTTTGTTTCCACTCAAGCTCAGTAAATTGTATGTGCTTCATTTGGCTTCTGCTTTGGGCGAATTTTCGATGCTGATGGTGTTGCCTTCAATGGCAGGAATTTTACTTGGATTGGGCTTTGCCTTTCAGCGTCCGTGGAGCGGCTTGCTGGCGTTTATTTTAGCGGTGTTATGGTCAAGCGGCTTGTTCATTTGTGTCGGCGTAATATTTGCCTGGTTGCTTTCCGGGCGCAAACGCAGCCGCGAAATTATGTTTGCGTTGCTGATTGGCGGGATGACAGTTTTGGGGCAAGTTTTGCCACGTTTGCTGAGTACTCCGTCAGGGCGTTCTTTATTGCATTGGATACTGCCGTATCGGGAAGCCATTTTTACAGTTGCCTCCTGGACGCCGATTGGCGTGTGGTCATTTTTCTTTAAGCACATTACAGCCGGTGAAGTGATGGTAGCGTACTCGCAACTTTTCGCTGTGTGCGTGCTTTGGATTGGGCTGGCGTGGGGATTGGGCTATGTTATTTTTTTGCGCCTGGCGACAAGTGCGGCGACTGGCAGCAGCGCGCAGAACAAAGAGAAAACATTGGATTCGCAGAGCTTAAAGGATAATTTTCTCGCGCTGCGGTTTCCTTTTTTGGCGGAGCAGACGGCTACGATTTTAGCTAAAGAACTGAAGTATTTTGCGCGCAATCCGGCGACTTATTTGACAGTCCTGTCTTCGTTGATTTTCCCGCTCATTATGTTTCGCTCGTTTTCGACAACCAGCACCACGATGGCGCGCATGAATGAGCGATTGTGGTGGATCAGTCTTTGGATGATTTTTGTGTTCCTGATGAACCTGCAATATTTTGGCGGTTTATTTGCGTACGATGCAGCGGGTTTTCGGCAATACTTATTAGCCCCGACCAAATGGAAGCGCGTGTTGTTAGGGAAAAATATTGCGATTTGGCTGTTTGTTTCCCTCCAAATTAGTTTAGTGCTGATTGGCGTTCAATTGCTGGATCACAACATTACGCTGACTAAAATTTATGTGGCGGTTTGTTCGTTACTGATCCTGACTGCAATTTACAGCAACGTGGGTAACTATATGTCCATTCGTTTTCCGTATCGCGTAAATTTCGGTGTTGCGCGACGACGCGATAGCACCTGGTCGGGCGTGAGTTTGCTGGTGCAGCTTTATCTACTTGTCATTACCAGCATTGCTTTATTTGTTCCGATTGGGCTGGCGATGTGGCTGAAAATGACGGGCATTCATTACTGGTTGCTGGCTTGTATTGCGGTGCTTTGTTGGGGCATTTATCTTGTGCGGCTTGACCCGCAAGGGAAGCGTTTAGAAATGCGCCGTTTTGAAATTGCAGAAATACTGACGCGCAAAGCTGAAAAACTTTGATTACGATTTATGTCGTAAGGTGAGGACTACAATTTCAGGCGGGACGCGAAAGCGCGCAGGCAAAATGCTTGTCCCAATTCCACTTGTCACAAAAATCCGCTGGCCATTTTCTTCTACATAACCAACCGCATATTTATCGCCATAATTTGATGGTACGACGCGACGACCAAGCAACGGCAAATTGACTTGTCCGCCGTGCGTATGTCCGGCCAGCGTCAATGTAACTCGTGGCGGCAATTGCAAGAAAATATCGGGCGTATGCGTGATCGTAAGGATTGGTGCGGGTGTATTAATAGTTGCGAAAGATTTCTCAACATCCTGATGATGCGAAAAAAGATCGCCGACTCCGACGAGCCAAAATGGACTTTGCGGTGTTTCGATTTTCACAGCGTCGTTGGTCAGCACTTTAATATTTGCCTGAGTCAATGCCTGTGTAACGCGCGCTCCATCAAGCATCCAATCATGATTGCCCAGCACCGCATACACTCCGTTTTTGGCTTGTAGCGCTTGCAGCAGCGGCGCGAAATCTTCGGGGGCAGCGAATTTGCCACCGACCACTCCCTGAATAACATAGTCGCCGAGCAGTACTATTAAATCAGGCTGCTGTTCATTGCTGAGTTGTACAATCCGCTGCACTTTTTCGAGTGTTATATGTGGGGAGCCAACGTGTAAATCGGAGAGTGCGGCGATTTTAAAATCATTGAGACTGGCAGGCCAGTCGGGAATTTCCAGTGTGACAGACTGAACCCGCAAACTATCCGGTTCATACCAAAATGTCCACAGTCCAAGCGGAATTGTGATGAAGAGGCACAGCAGTACAGCGCGAAGATAGTAGCGGCGAAGCAAATACCAGATTTCCCGATCTGCTAATCGGTAAATTACCAAAGTACGATGAAGTGAGAATATTTTCTTATGCATTCAGCCGTCTAGTTGCTAAAAAAACAATTCCTCTTTGCCTTACTAATAACTTTACTAATAAGACGAAGAGGAACGCTTGGAAACGAAAAATATTTGCTTGCTATCGAATGGGACTAACAATGTTCCCACTAAGATTATCGCTTTCTGTTACGGCTACAATAGTGGCAATTGTGGTACCTATGCCAACAATCAAAAGCGCGGCTAATACTCCGCCACTGATTGTTCCGCCAGCGGCAGCACCTGCTACACCGCCACCTGCGATTGCCATACGCGGGCAACGCGAATTATTTTGCGGTGAGCCAACGGTCGTTTCCTTGCCTGCTGCTACGACTTCAGTTTTGCCTGCGCCCGTAACTTTTACGTCACTGGTGGAAGCGGCTACGCGTGTGCTGCCGCAATTGACATCAACCGTCATTGCACCATTTGTGCTGGCTGTGGTATCCGTTGTGGTTACATTTGCGCTGACGCCTGCTGCCATGTGTGTGGTGATACTGCCATTGCGCAGATTGCCGCTGACATTCGCTGCATCGGTCTCCAATACAAACACGCTGTTCGGGCCCAGCACTAATTGACCTTGCTGACCAAGATCAATTGTTGCAGAAGCATTTTCGCCTGTTTCGATGCGGCTTTCGTTGAATAAAACAGCGCCAGTTTTGACGGCAAATCCATTCAGTGTGACTGCGCCACGAATGGCAGCAAGTTCACCTTTGAATTTCATCGCAGGAATTTGCGCGGTTGCTGAGGTGAGTAAAAGATTGGAAAAACTGCCAACGGTGAGCATCAAAATGGTTGCTATCGCTTGGCGAATATTTTTAGTTGGGCGATTCATGTTCTCCTCCAATTCAGTGAGCTTGCAAAGACGATCTAGCCATCAAAAAATTTTCACAACCGGCAGATAATAGGATTTTGATCAACTGATACGATCTTTATATGAGTATTTATATGGCTTTGGGCTGTGGCGCTGAAATCTTCAACTCTCCAACAGCTTTGAGGTAAAGGCGAACCGAAAAGTATGGCGATACTTTCCACGGGGCGATGGATACCTCCCTTAGTGCCAACTAAGAGAGCCTCAGTATCTTACTTTGTTCTTAAGAGAACTTGCGAGACTGCGCTAATTTATACAAGCTACAGTATTTTGTCAAATTTTCCATGTTTAACTGCGCTGAAGCTAGGGCCGATATGAAATGTGATAGCCGCATCAGTCGCAACTTATGATGTCGCATTCAGTGTACTGGCATCAAGCTCGTTTTGCTTTTTCCAATAGCGCTGAAATAAAAAATGGCTTTTCGGTTTACGCAAACTTTGTTCGACACGTTCCCGCCAAAAGGGAATGGCCTCAAAATGCACTTGCCAGCCATTACTTTCGGCTCCGGATAAGATTTTGGCCTGCAATGTGACGCGTGCTTCCTCAAAAATTGCACGACGACGGGCGTAGTCCGCTAAAATCAACCGATGTAATTTTTCATGCTGCCAAAAAAGTTGCGTTGTATCGCTTAATTGGTTTTCACTATCAAAGCGAACTGGTTTGAAAACACTGAGGCAGGGCGAAGAAGTGCCAGTGAGAAAATGCTTTAGGTTGCCGGCGGACAATTGGCTGACCATTGATCCTGTGGTTTGCCCAGCCTGCCGCGTAGGCCACCAAGAAGCGTGAGCACATGGCATCTTCATCTTCCAACCATCAGTCAGAGCAAATCCGTTGTGATCGCGCAAGGGCGCAAAAAAATCGCTTTGGTGCAGACTTTTGCCTGTTCCTTGTAAGCCTTGTAATGTACAGGCGCGGCGCATTTCTCCGCCGCTTAAATAAGAATATTTTCCGTGGCCAAAACAGCGGGCGAAATCGAAATCGTCGGCAGTTTTGCACCAGCCTTGACTGCGTGCAAATTCAAAAGTGTCTGGGGCGATCAGATTAAATTCTTTACCAATAGTCAGCACGTTTGAAATGGTGCGAATGCCTTTTACTTTTTCAGCGACCCAAAATTTATCGGCGGTTTCCAATACCCACGCTTCGTGCGGATCAGTGATGATGAAAGAATTATGGTAGCGGAATTTTTTGTTGCGATAGCCTGCTGCGCCGCCTTGACCGTGTCGCGCGAGTAAGTCTGTAATAATATTTAGAGCCTCACGGGCGCAATCCGCGCGCTCCAGTGCCAATCGCAGCAAGTCCATGCCAAGTAAGCCATTTTTGGCATAAGGCAATTTAGTAAAAACAGCTTCGTTGCCAATAACTACGCCGCGTTCATTCGCGCCCATCTCCGCGCCCCACATCCAAAACGGACGGCTCAAAATTACGGCGAATGTTTTTTCTTTTTGGGGAATTTCAAGATAGGTACATTGCACTTTGGCGGCAGGTTGTTTTTGTGCCTGATGGTGTTCGACCAATTGTGTTTCCCCGGGCTCACGATCACTGTTTTTGCCGAACAAAATTGCTGCGTCGGCAGTGGCAGGAGGCACAGCTACGATGGTGTCACACATAAATTTTACGGGTGATTTAGGAGCACTAATAAAATTGGGCTGCCAGAGTTTTTTCTCTTACAGCCCAATCTTGTAACGAATTAAAATGTAAAGTTACGAACCACGAATATCAAGTGCGCCATCCACTAGATCAACTGTGAAGCTGTTGAATGCTTTCCAGATGTTTGTGATTGGCAATTTCACTTTCTCGTCAATCGTCCGTTTCAGGAAGCGCGCGCCGTATGCCGGGCTGAAGCCTTTTTCGACGACCCAGTCCAACGCGGCATCCGTGATGATTACTTTCTTGCCTTGTTGTTCCATCCGGCGTTGCATTGCGCCCAGATAAATTTGTGCGATTTGCTTTACTTCATCTTGCGTCAGCGGAGAGAACACTACGATTTCATCAATACGGTTACGGAATTCCGGCGAGAAGCGATCTTCTGCGGCCTTCATTACTTCGCGTTTGACTTCTTCAATTTCGGAGCGCGTCTTTGTACCAAAGCCGAGTGGCTTCATATATTTTCTGAAGCTTTCCGAACCAAGGTTTGAAGTCATGATGATAATCGCATCGGACAAATAAACTTTTTTGCCGCGACCATCAGTGATCCAGCCTTCGTCGAAGCCTTGCAAAAAGATATTCAGCAAGAACGGCGAAGCTTTTTCGATTTCGTCGAGTAACAAAACGGTATACGGGTTTTCGCGGAGTTTTTCTGTTAACAATCCGCCGCGTTCTGAACCGACGATGCCGCGCGGCATACCGATTAATTTTTCGATGCCGATGGTTCCGTCCTGATATTCGCTCATATCAATACGTACCATTTTCCCCTCTTCACCGAACATCGTTTCTGCGACAGCTTTAGCAAGTTCGGTTTTTCCAACTCCGGTTGGCCCTAAAAATAACAAGACGCCATCTGGTTTGTAGAAGTTTTCTTTCAACGGCCCTTTATTCAAACGCAGTCGTTGTGCGACGGATTTGACCGCATCTTTTTGTCCAATGACACGTTGCCCTAAAATTCCTTCAAGGTCTTTGTAGCGTTCGCCTGTGTCGCGGAAAATTAAATCTTTGGGGATGCGCGATTCCTGCGAAATCACATCGATGATGTGTTCAGGTCTCACTTGCATTGCGCCTGGTTCATTGATTTCGACTTTAACGGCTGCGGTGTCAAGCCAGCCGATTGCCTTGTCAGGCAAATGCAGGCTGCGTATGTAGCGCGGTGCCATTTCTAACGCCGTATCAATTGCGGCATCAGAAATTGTTACTGAATAATTTTTCTCTAAACGTGGACGCAAGCCGAACAAAATCTGACGTGTTTCGCTTAAAGAAGGTTCGTCAACTTTGACCAAGCGGAAGCGACGTGATAGCGCTTCGTCTTCGGCAATATATTCTCTGTATTCGGTCAATGTTGTCGCGCCAATGATGCGCAGTTCGCCGCGTGCGAGCGAAGACTTGAACATATTCGCCGCATCAGATGACGCGCCCATTGCTGAGCCGGCGCCAATAATTGTGTGCGCTTCGTCAACAAAGAGAATTAACTCTGTACGTTCTTTGACTTCGTTGATAATGCCTTGCAAGCGCTCTTCAAACATTCCGCGCAGCATTGTGCCGGCGACGATGCCAGACATTTGCAACTGCACGATATGTGCATTGCGCAAGCGCGCCGGAACTTTTTCCGGCTCTAATTCGATCAAGCGCGCGAGACCTTCGACGACCGCAGTTTTGCCTACGCCAGGTTCGCCCACCAGCATTGGTGAATTGGCGCGTTCGCGGTGGCAAAGAATTTCGATCATTTGCCGAATTTCTTTTTCGCGTCCAATGGTCGGAGGCAATTTGTCCTGTCGCGCAAGTTTGTTAAGTGAAGTGCCGAAATGTTTTAAATATGGCGGCAATTCATATTTCTTGCGCATCGTCTCGTCTTGTTCTTCACGATGACGAACGCGCTGGACAATTTTCTCAACGGCGTATTGCGGATCAACGCCTAGCCGACGCAAGATGTCCGCAGGAATGCCGTTCGGATCAGCAAAAAGCGTCACGAACAAATCAATCGAATCAATTGTTTGGCGACCGTGTTGACGGGCGCGTTTCAATGAACGATTGAACAATTCGCGCGTTGGATCGGGAATGTACATTTTCTTGCCGACATATTGGCGGCTTTTAGACAGCTCGACTTCCAGCAATTGTTTTACGGCTTCTGGATCAACGCCAATAGATTGCATTGATTCGCCAAACAAATTGCCTTCGACATCGCCAAAGACTGTGAAAATGTGTTCGGGCGAAAGAAAGTTATGTTCGCGGCGTTTTGATTCCTCAATCGCGCGAAAAATAATTTTCTGCCCTGATTCTGAAAACTTGTCTGTTAATGGTCCTAAATCCAACACGATATGATCTCCCTATTACAACTTAGTTATGATCTGCCGCCACCCGAATGCGCTCTGGCAGCTTTTCGGATAACTCGTTGACCTTCCGCTTAATTATACCTGACAGAAATTCATTCTGCTCGGACTTTCCGTTCTGCGTTTGTTCGCAATCATCATAACCTCTATGAAAATCATTTTCGGTCAAGCTGATTGCTTTTCCATTACGAAGATACGGAAAAGTTGTGCGGGCAGATTTTTAATCTGCTCTGCCGACTTTCACACGTGCCGGACGCAAAAGCCGTTCGTTAAATTTGTAGCCACGCTGCAATTCAGCTAACACGCAATTGTCTTGTTCTTTCGAGGCAGGCGCGATTTCTACTGCATCGTGAACTTCGGGATTGAACGGTTCGCCTTCGCTGACGACGGCTTGTAATCCCATTTTTGTTAACTGATTCTCAAAAAGCTCTGCCGTCGCTTTGACGCCATCGCGCAAAGCGACGAACGCTGGGCCCTCTTCATTTGAGGCTTCAGCCGCAACTACCGCGCGTTGCAAATTATCCAGCGTGTCAAGCACACTCGCCACAACATCACCGCGCGCAAGTTCAAGGCGCTGGTCAAATGTGCGTTGCATGCGGGCACGCATTTCATCAGTTTCGGCGCGCAATTGGGCTTGCGCTTTACGGAAACGATCTGTGTACTCTTCCGCCAATTTGCTTGCCTCACTGTGTTGCGTTTCGCTGATACGTAATTTTTCTTCCGTCGCTTTTAGTTTCAGACGCAACTCTGATAATTCGCGTTCGGCCTCTTCGGAATCAAATCTGATTTGATCAAGATCAATTTCAAACGCGTCATCTGGATTACCGTCCGCCGTCGCGTCCTCATCAAATTTTTCTTCCGCTAATTCCATCTCACTTGTGAAGCGGCGTCTGTCGTTTACATTGAAATCGGATGACGCTTCTGAGGTGAACTCATCATTGCTATTGTTGTCACCCTCAACGGGTGTGTTTTCGTTGACTGACATTGCTGGTTCAGGGACAGATTGGGAATTGGTTTCACCTTCTCCGCCGTGCTCGTTTTCGGCTACGGGAGTCGTGCTTTCCAGGTCTGCTTCAGGCGCATTTTCCGGTGCCGTGGCAGTGGATTCACTGTTGTTTTTTGCACTCATGGCTCGATAAAATTGCTTGATATAACGTTGGACTTTCAGGGTCTTCTCTTTCTTTAACTATTTGTCAATGTTATTGACCCAGAATGATTTTGGGAGCTATTTGGGCGGCCTCCACAAACAATCCAAGCCAATCTAACATTGCCCGCAAGTGAAAGCAAGAATCTATTTTTACCCTGTTTGAAAAAGAGCTAAGAGGGAAAGACGCGTGTCTTTCCCTCAGTCAAATTGCCCGATTTTAGGCAATTTATACGCTGGCGCTGGCTCCCTGTTCACCGGAAACTGTGAACACCATTTGCCCCAGCTCTAAATCACCTTTTACGAGTAACGTGTTGCCTGGCTTAATTTCACCGCTAAGCAATTTCATTGCCAGCGGATTTTGAATCAAGCTTTGAATTGCCCGTTTCAGCGGACGCGCACCATATATCGGATCGTAGCCTTCACGCGCCAGCAATTCTTCTGCCGACGGGTCAAGCGTCAAGGCGATTTGGCGCTCATTGAGCATTGCCCGCAGCGATTCAAGCTGAATCTTGATGATCTGCTTGATTTGATCCAAACCTAATCGCCTGAAGATGATGATGTCATCAATACGATTCAAAAATTCAGGTTTGAACGCGAATCGTAATTGTTCCAACACGTCAGTGCGCATTTTCTTGTCATCATTTTCATTTTCCTGAATCTCACGCGAGCCAAGATTCGAGGTCATGATGATGACCGTATTTTTGAAATCCACCGTGCGGCCTTTGCCATCCGTCAAACGCCCGTCATCGAGAATTTGCAGCAGTATATTGAAAACGTCTGGATGTGCTTTTTCGATTTCGTCGAACAGCACTACTGAATATGGGCGACGACGAACAGCTTCAGTCAAGTATCCACCTTCGTCGTAGCCCACATAACCTGGAGGCGCGCCAATCAGACGTGCGACCGAATGTTTCTCCATAAATTCCGACATATCCAACCGCACCGTAGCGCGTTCGTCATCGAACAGGAATTCTGCCAATGCACGCGCGGTTTCGGTTTTACCTACGCCAGTCGGGCCTAAGAAAATAAACGAACCGACAGGGCGTTTCGGGTCTTGCAATCCAGCCCGCGCGCGGCGCACAGCATTTGCCACCGCGATCAGTGCGTCGTTTTGTCCGATCACGCGCATTCCTAATCGTTCTTCCATCTGGACAAGTTTTTGCATTTCACCTTCCAGCATTTTGCTGACGGGAACACCTGTCCATTTGGCGACAACTTCGGCCACATCTTCTTCGGTCACTTCTTCTTTCAAGGTGCGACCGGATTTTTGTAATTCTCCGAGCTTGGCGTGATCGGCTTCCTGTTGTTTCTGGAGTTCGACCATTTTGCCGTAACGGATTTCAGCGACTTTGCCGTAATCGCCCGCGCGTTCAAGCTGCTCGGCTTGGACTTTGAGCTGTTCTAATTGCTCTTTGTCGGCGCGAATACGTTCAATGACTTCTTTTTCAGCTTGCCATTTCGTTTTCATCGCGCCAGATGTTTCGCGCAAGTCGGCAATTTCTTTTTCGACCTTTGCCAGACGCTCTTTCGAGATGGCGTCTTCTTCACGAATCAACGCCTGTTTTTCAATTTCGCGCTGAATGATTTCGCGTTCGACTTCGTCAATTTCCGTCGGCAGTGAATCAATTTCGATACGCAGTTTTGACGCTGATTCGTCAATCAAGTCAATTGCCTTGTCTGGCAAAAAACGATCTGTGATGTAGCGATTTGAAAGTGTCGCCGCCGCCACAATCGCTGCATCTTTGATGCGCACACCGTGATGTGTTTCGTATTTGTCTTTCAACCCGCGCAAAATTGCAATGGTGTCCTCGACGTTCGGTTCGCCAACGTAAACTTGCTGGAAGCGGCGTTCTAACGCTTTATCTTTCTCAATATATTTTTGATATTCGTTCAGTGTAGTTGCGCCAACACAGCGTAATTCACCACGTGCGAGCGCAGGCTTGAGCATATTGGATGCGTCCACCGCACCTTCTGATCCGCCCGCGCCGACCAGCGTATGCAATTCGTCAATGAAACAGATGATTTGGCCTTCGGCTTTTTCGACTTCTTTGAGAACTGCTTTGAGGCGTTCTTCAAATTCGCCGCGATATTTCGCACCTGCGAGCATTTGCCCTATGTCGAGCGAAACTAATTTTTTGTTGCGCAAAGTTTCCGGCACGTCGCCCGAAACAATGCGTTGCGCAAGACCTTCGACGATAGCAGTTTTGCCTACGCCAGGTTCGCCGATTAAGACAGGATTATTTTTTGTGCGGCGCGAAAGCACTTGCACCACGCGGCGCACCTCGTCATCGCGGCCAATCACCGGATCAAGTTTGCCCTGTCGTGCGAGTTCGGTTAGGTCGCGTGAATATTTGGATAGTGCTTGAAAACTTTCTTCGGCATTTTGGCTTGTGATGCGCGAATCGCCGCGCATTGGCTGAATCACTTTCAGCAAGTCTTCACGATTGACGCCGTGCGAGCGCAAAATTTTCCCCGCTTCGCCGGATTTTTCTTCGGCGATGGCGAGCAATAAATGTTCTGTGGAAAGGTATTCATCCTTGAAACCGTCCGCTTCTTTTTGTGCCTGCGAGAAAATCTGATTCAGGCGCGAGCTGATATAACGCTGCGAAGCGCCACTTACCTGCGGATATTTCTTAATCGCAGCTTCGATTTCTGTACGGATGGTCTGAACATTGGCACCAATTTTGCCGAAAATCGGGCGCGCCAGTCCTTCCGGCTGATCCAGCAATGCTGCCAGAACGTGTTCCGGTTCGACTTGCTGCTGGTTTAATTTTTCTGCCATTGCGACGGCGGTTTCGACCGCTTCCTGACCGCGCAATGTGAATTTATCTAATCTCATAACTGGGTCCTCTTTTCGCACAAAATTTACGCCACAGGCTCTGAGCCTAACGACCCAGAGCCTGTTTGTCCATCACTCACTCACAATTTTTGATACGTTCATTTCGCCTCGGCAGTTTGCGTTTTTGTTGCGTCTGCTTCGGTATTAACTTTGACTTGAATTTGGCGCGGCTTGGTTTCTTCGCGGCGTGGCAACGTTACACGCAACACGCCATCTTTGAAATCTGCCCCAACCTTTTCTACATCAACGTTGGAAGGAAGTGAAAAACTGCGCGTAAAGCTGCCGTAGCTGCGTTCGACGCGATGATAATTTCCTTCGTCGCTTTTCTTCTCGAATTTGCGTTCGCCCTTAAGCGTCAGCACATTATTTTCGATAGACAACTCAAAATCTTCCTTCTTCACACCCGGCAAATCGGCCTCAATTTGAATACCATTGGCGTCTTCGTAAACATCAACGGTTGGATTCCAACTGCCTTTGACCAAGCCTTCGTCGTTGAAAAGACGAGGAAATCCGCTGCCAAAAGCTTTATCGAAATTTTGTAAGGTTCTGGCAATGCCAGCAAATTCATTAAAAGGGTCACGTTTAATCGAAAGAGTCATTGTAGTTACCTCCATTGGTTGTTGGTTATGATTACTATATATGTCGCTCTCTTGTGAGCGCAGGGTGATAATAAAACTTGAGCGGTCTGTTGTCAAGTATTTTCTTGCTTTTGACTCAGGTGTGGTTTTTTATAATGTTTTCAATAATTTGCGAAAACTTTGACTTGGCATTTGCGGAAAATTTTGTAAAAATTTCTTACTACAATGTTCTAATAGCCATCTTTCAGGAGAGTTTGCGAGGGGTGGAGGATAGATATTTCGGTTTTTATTTGTGTATGAATTATAAAATCGTCGTAGCTTACGACGGAACTGATTACCACGGTTGGCAAATGCAGAGCGAAATGCCTACCGTGCAATTAGTCTTGACACAGGCACTGGAAAAAATATCAGGCGCATCTGTTACCGTGCACGGCGCGGGGCGGACAGATTCGGGCGTACATGCGGAAGGGCAGGTCGCTTCGTTCCGGCTAGCTAAAGCCTGGGACGGGAATGTGTTGCGCAGAGCCTTGAACGCCACTTTGCCACAAGACATTCGCGTACTTGACGCGTTGCCTGTTGACGACGAATTTCATGCGCGCTTTTCTGCTTCCAGCAAAAAATATTGTTATCAAATCTATAGCGCCGCAGTTATGCATCCAATGTTGGAGCGCTACGCGTGGCACGTCACGCGCGCTTTGAATTTAGAAAAATTACAAAGTGATGGGGACGCGTTGCTTGGCACGCACGATTTTACGGTGTTTACAGTGACTGCATGTGAAACTCGCACGCACGTACGCACGTTGACAGGGTTTCAGCTTGAACAGCGCGGTGACTTGTTACGGCTACATTTTTCGGGCACAGGTTTTCTGCGGTATCAAGTGCGCACGATGGTGATGGCGTTGCTGGAATTGAATCGCAAGCGGATTATGTTGACGATGCCGCAACTCATTCGCAGCCAGCAGCGCGAATTAATTCGTGGTTCAGCACCAGCCAAAGGGTTGACGCTTATGTCCGTCGAATATTAGTATGGTTACCTACTTCGTAGTGATTTCTCATCAAACAAATTTTGCTGCGCGTCACGATCATTCAAGATATTCATTACGTGCGCGTGAGAATCACGCAAAACTCTCTCGCCCTGCGACTGGAATATAAATGTCAGATTTTGCGGAAGTCATAGAGTCGGGATCACGCGACGAACAATTGCTCGCGCAAATTGATCGCGCACGGTTGCCTCGTCACGTGGCCGTTATCATGGATGGCAATGGGCGATGGGCCAAGAAACGTTTTTTGCCACGCGTGGCGGGACACAAAGCGGGTGTGGATGCGGTGCGCGCTACTGTAGATACAAGCGCGCGGCTCGGCATTGAAGTGCTAACGCTCTATGCTTTTTCGGTTGAGAACTGGAAACGCCCGGCGTATGAAATCGAAGCTTTAATGACGTTTTTGAAGGAATATTTGCGCAAAGAAATTGACAGCCTGGATCGCAATAATATTCGCTTTCAAACGATTGGACGCACGCACGAACTGGATGAATCAGTGCAGCGCGAATTGGTCAGCGCGAAGCAGCAGACCGCGAAGAACACGGGCATGATTTTGAATGTCGCCTTAAATTATGGCGGGCGCGTAGAGTTAATTGATGCAGTGCGCACATTGGTTGCGGCAGGAAAAGCTGCCGAAGAAATTACCGAAGCTACAATTTCGCAGCATTTATACACAAAAGACTTGCCTGACCCCGATTTGATGATTCGCACCAGTGGCGAAATGCGCATCAGCAATTTTTTGTTGTGGCAACTGGCATATTCCGAAATTTACATTACCGATACTTTATGGCCTGATTTTCGCCGTCCGCATTTTTTCGAGGCAATTATTGATTACCAAAAACGGGAGCGTCGCTATGGCGGGTTAATAGAATCGCCACCCAAATTAATGGTCAACGCTTCATAGTAATTTTAAGCAACCACCCCTAAAATTTTTTCCTCTCTATCGATGTTCGGAGCTGCTCGAAACTTGAAACCCGCAACACTTACATTATGGCGCGCGTAATTTCCGCAGTTATTTTTATTCCTATTTTACTGTTCGTCATTTGGCGCACGCCGCCAATTTATTTTTCCGCTTTGATTTTGGCTGCGGCGGTGTTGGGCATTTTGGAATTCAAAAATATTGCCGAACACGTTGGGCTGAAAGTTGGAGCCGTGCAAAGCATAGCGGCTGCTGTTGGTGTCATGGTCGCGTTTTATTGGCAGCGACCGGATTGCATTTTGGCTACGTTCGTAGCGTTAGTGATCGTGGAAATGATCATTCAACTTTTTACCAGTCAGGATTTATCAAAAGCTTTAGCTGGCGCGGCAGGCACAATTTTCGGAGTTTCCTACATCGCAATTTTAGGCGGATATTTAGTGTGGTTGCGATTAGTGCCTAATGGTGGCGTACATCTTTCCGCAAAATTAATTTCAGTATTTTTCCTGATTGTTTTTGCGGGCGACACGGGTGCGTATTACGCAGGACGCACATTTGGCAAACACAAGCTTGCGCCGCGCATCAGTCCCGGCAAAACAGTTGAAGGCTTGATCGGCGGACTCTGCGCCAATGTTTTGGCGGCTATAATTGCGCATTACACATTTTTCCCCGAGCTAAACGTGGTGACGGCAATTCCATTAGCGCTATTAATGGGCGGACTCGGTGTGCTTGGCGATTTATGCGAATCCATGCTCAAACGCGGCGCGAATGTGAAAGACGCCGCAAAAATTATTCCAGGTCACGGCGGAGTGTTAGATCGCCTCGACAGCATATTATTTAATGCGCCAGTACTATACTTTTATTACGCGCTGTTTATGAAATAATTGTTGTCCGTAGTTCGTCGTCCGTGGTTAGTCGCATTTAGCAATTCAAGCACAACGGACAACTGACAACGAACAACTGACAAGTATGAAACAAATTGCAATACTCGGTTCAACTGGTTCGATTGGGCGCAATACGTTGCGTGTTGTAGAGGCGTTGCAAGCTGAATTCAGCGTGGCTGCGCTCGGTGCTGGATCACAAGTCGAATTACTCGCTGAACAAATTCAACAATTTCATCCGCGTCTCGTTTCTGTCGCGGACGACGCTGCCGCTGCACGGCTGGAAAAAGAATTACATCAAAAAGGCATTACGAATCCGCCTAAAATTGTGATTGGCGTTGAAGGCTTATGCGAAGTCGCTTTGTGCGACGGCGTAGAAATTGTGATTGGCGCAGTGGTCGGCGCACTTGGATTATTGCCCACATGTCGCGCGCTTGAAGCCGGACGCCGTGTCGCTTTAGCAAATAAAGAAACGCTGGTAATCGCGGGCGAATTAATGACAAAAGTCGCCGCGAAATCCGGCGCAGAATTATTGCCGGTAGATAGCGAACACAACGCGTTGCATCAATGTTTACGCGGCGAAAAACATTCCGAAGTGAAGCGGTTGATTTTGACTGCTTCAGGCGGGCCGTTTAGAACTGCAAGTAAAGATGTCATCGAAAGCGCTACGCCTGCGGAAGCGCTCAAACATCCGACGTGGCGGATGGGTGATAAAATTACGATTGATTCTGCGACGATGATGAACAAAGGTTTGGAAGTCATCGAAGCGCATTGGCTTTTTAATCGCAGTGCCGATGAAATCAGCATTGTGGTGCATCCGCAATCAGTTGTGCATTCGCTCGTTGAATTAGTTGATGGATCAGTGATCGCGCAGCTTGGCGTAACAGATATGCGTCACGCGATTCAGTACGCGCTGACATATCCAGCGCGACAACCCTCTGAATTGTCGGCGTTGAATCTTGCGACTTGCGGTACATTGGAATTTCACGAACCAGATATTGAACGCTTTCCTTGCATTGATTTGGCCTATCAATCGTTGCGCATTGGCGGCACGATGCCGGCTGTTTTGAATGCTGCGAATGAAATCGCAGTCGCCGCTTTTTTGGCGGAGCGCATTAAGTTCGGACAAATCGCACAATTGATTCGCGCGGCTTGTGCTGCACATACAGCGCAACCTGCCAGTACTTTGGAAACCGTTTTGGCCGCAGATAACTGGGCGCGCGGCTTTGTGAGCGAAAAAATACAGCTTGCTGCAAGCTGTTCATCTTAAGCAAGTTTGCACCGCTTGTTTGGCGGTGTTAGAATGATGTTAAGGGTAACGAAGGGTTAATTTTTGACAAAGAACCTGCAACGATGAAGTGCGAGAGTCCAAACCAAAAAACAGCCCGCCCGCACTTTTAGGAGGAGATAGTTGTGACATTCAAAATTGGGCAAAAGGTGGTTTATCCCAACCATGGTATTGCTGTTATCGAACAAATAGATTCCCGTCAAATTAATGGTGAAAACAATGAATTTTATTTGCTGCGCTTGCACACCACGAACTCAACGGTAATGGTGCCTGTGAACAATGCGCTTGAAATTGGCTTGCGTGCGCCCATTGCGAATAAACAGTGCAATGAATTATTGAAAGTTCTCGCAGAAGATTTGACGATGCCGGATATGGATTGGAAAAATCGCTTCAAGGATTTTTCTGATCGGATGCGGAGCGGTGATTTATTTTTAATTGCGGAAGTCTTGAAAACCTTAACATATCTAAATCAATTGAAACCGCTTTCATTTCGTGAAAAACGTATGCTCGAAAAAGCGCGCCAGCTTGTCATTACTGAACTCGCTTCAGTTGGTGGCGTGGCTGCAGAAAAAGTCGAGCCGAAGGTTGATGCCGCTTTAGACGGCGCTTGTAATCGGCACCGCGCCGCATTTGCCAGCGGAGCCGGTCACTAACAAAGTTACGCGCACCCCCTGCATCCCTATCAATAAAACCTCACTCCAGTCGCATTGCAATTTTGCAATGCGACTTTTTTCATGTGCGCTTGTTTGGAATACAAGCTTCAGCTTGGCTTTTATCCTTTTGCTAACGACGAATTATCGGCGCTACCTTTTTCTGGCTCTTTCCATTCTGGCGCAGGGATTGTCGTGCCTTGTATCCAGCGGGGATCATACGGGCAATGCCGACAGCGCGAACCGCAACAGCTTCCCTTGCGTAAATGGTAGCTCGCTGTAAAAACCATGTATGGCCCTTCCCAATAAAAATCTTCGCCCTCAAGCAACTCGTTCATAGCTTTGTGTGTCTCAGTGGTGCTAGGCTCACTAGCTTACACGCAAGCTTCGTTGCAAAAAACAATTTGCCCCAAATAAATTAAGATTAATTTTTGAGAGGTAGCTCATGAAAAAACGATTCGTCGTATTGCTTCTGTCATTCCTGCTAACCAATATCTCCGCGCTTTTTCCCGCCCTTGCGCAGGGGCAAAATAAAGCGCTCATCATTCCTGAAGGCACGCAAATCCAGCTCACTATGCGTGAGCCTGTGAGTTCCAAGCTCAATGAAGTTGGTGATGAAATTACTGCTGTAGTCAAAAAAGATGTCGTTGTGGATGGCGCTACCTTACTGAAAGAAGGCACACTTGTCATCGGACGCGTGACAGTTGCGAAGTCTGCGAAACGCCCGCTCAAAGGAGGAATGCTGCACATCAGTTTTGATCGCATTCGTTTACAGGATGGACTTGAACGCAAATTAATCGCGTTAGTGAAATCCGCTTCTGATTACACACGTGACGAGAAAATTTCCAGCACAAGTGAAGGCACATTAAAAGGTGGCAAATCCGGTGGCGAAGCGCTCAAGACTATTGGCACTGCCGCAGGCATTGGCGGCACGGCTGCGACAATTATCATCTTGTCTGGTCGCAATAGCGGCACTTCCGGTTTAGGCTTAAGCGGCATTAGCGGCGGCAGCGCAGTCGCCGCTGCAAGCGTTCTCGGCGCAAGCGTAATTGCAGGCATTTTGCTGACCAAAGGCAAAGAAGTGCGCCTTGATTCAGGCAGCCTTGTTCGTTTGCAGTTAGAACGCCCACTTTCGATTGAATAATTTTAGGACTGCCGGACAACCAGACTACTGACGACCGGACTGAGAGAAATAGTTTGTATAAAAAATGGTTGTCCCCCGTCCGGCAGTCTCTCTTCCCCTCCTCCGCTTCTCCGCTTACAATCAACGCGTAGTTTTTTAATCCACCACAATTTAAAAATCTAGCGAGGATCATTCGATGACTGAGTCCGTAAAATATTTACTTGACGAATCACAGCTACCGAAATTCTGGTACAACATCGCAGCGGATTTGCCTACGCCGCCGCCACCTGTTTTGCATCCCGGCACGCATCAACCCGTCGGCCCTGATGATTTAGCTCCGTTGTTTCCGACTTCATTAATTTTGCAGGAAGTCAGCACTGAGCGCGAAATTGAAATCCCCGAACCTGTGCGCGCGATTTATCAGCAATGGCGTCCAACGCCGCTTTTTCGTGCGCGCCGTTTGGAAAAAGCTTTGGATACGCCCGCGAAGATTTATTATAAATACGAAGGAGTCAGCCCTGCTGGCAGTCATAAACCAAACACCGCTATAGCGCAGGCTTTTTACAACAAAGAAGCAGGCATCTCGAAAATTACTACGGAAACCGGAGCAGGGCAGTGGGGCTCATCGCTCGCGTTTGCAGGTGCGTTGTTCGGCATCGAAGTGCAAGTGTTTATGGTGCGCGTTTCGTATAACCAAAAACCCTATCGCCGCGCATTGATGGAAACATACGGCGCAAATTGCATCGCTTCACCGTCGAACGAAACAGATTCAGGCCGCGCAATGCTCGCGCAAAATCCCGATCATCCCGGCAGCCTCGGCATCGCAATTTCTGAAGCAGTCGAATTGGCCGCACAGCGCGACGATACAAACTACGCGCTTGGTTCTGTGTTAAATCACGTGCTCTTGCATCAAACCGTAATTGGTAATGAAGCGTTCGTGCAAATGGCGAATGCGGGCGACGATCCTGATGTAATCGTCGGCTGCACAGGCGGCGGATCGAATTTCGCAGGCATTGCGTTTCCGTTCATCGGCGCACAATTGCGCGGCGGCAAAACGCGCAAAATTATTGCGGTCGAACCTGCCGCTTGTCCCAGCTTGACGCGCGGACAATATGCCTATGATTTCGGCGACACAGGCCATTTGACGCCGCTCACAAAAATGCACACGCTCGGCTCAACATTTACGCCGCCAGGCTTTCACGCAGGCGGATTGCGTTATCACGGCATGGCTCCGCTCGTCAGTCATCTCAAGGAACTCGGACTGATTGAAGCCGAAGCCTATCACCAAATCAGTTGCTTTGACGCTGGTGTCCAATTCGCCCGCGCCGAAGGTATCGTGCCTGCACCCGAAGCCAATCACGCTGTACGCGGCGCAATCAACGAAGCCTTACGCTGCAAAGAAGAAGGCGTGGGCCGCACAATTCTTTTCAATTTATGCGGTCACGGTCATTTTGATATGCAGGCTTACATTGATTACGCGGCAGGAAAATTAACGGATCAAAGTTACGATGAAGGTGAATTAGCAATGGCGTTGGCGGGATTGCCTTCTGTGAATGCATAGCAACAGAAAAGTCAGTACCACCTGTGTAAGCGAGTGGTGCATCTGATATTACTCACCCGCTTACGCAGGTGGTACTGACTCAATACCCTGCCGCTTGCCCATCTTTGCGCGATTCTGAAGCGCCGTAGTACACTTTATTTTTCGCGTCATACATAATCGCCTGATACCCGCCGTACAATCCCAAGCTGAAATTTATTTTGTGTCCCATCTTCATCAGTTCGCGGATGACTTCATAACTGTGCCCTGATTCTAGCGCGACCGTGCCGCCATCGTTCATTGTCGTCGTGAAGCTCGATGAACCAGCGTGATCTATGCGCGGAGCGTCGCCTGCTTCCTGCAAATTCATACCGAAATCAATGATGTTCGTAATAATTTGAGCATGGCCTTGTGGTTGAAAAGCTCCGCCCATTACGCCAAAGCTCAGAAAGGGTTTGCCATCTTTTGTGAGGAAGGCGGGAATGATTGTGTGAAACGGACGTTTATGTGGTGCGTAAACATTAAAATGATTTTCGGTCAGCGAATATGACGCACCACGATTATGTAGCAGAAAGCCCAAACCATCTGGCACAAGTCCCGATCCGAATGCGCCTGCGATACTTTGAATCAGGGAAATCATATTGCCATCTTTGTCCGCTACGGTTAAGTAGACAGTGTCACCTTGTTGCAAGGCGGGATTGCCCGCCTCGTAATGATCGCCTGCACTTGTATCCGAAATTAATTTGCGGCGTTCGCTGGCATACGCTTTAGAAATTAATGTGTTGACGGGAATTTTATTGAAAGCTTGATCCGCATAAAATTTGGCGCGATCTTCGTAGGCTAATTTTTTCGCTTCGGTGAAATAATGAATGTGCTCTTTGCTGCCGAAGCCGAATTTTTTCAGATCGTAGCCTTCGAGAATATTCAGAATTTGCAGCACCGCGATGCCTTGTCCATTCGGCGGCAATTCCCACACATCGTAGCCGCGATAATTCGTCGAGACTGGTTCAACCCATTCCGAAGTGTGATCGGCTAAATCTTTCGCTGAAAGAAATCCGCCGCTGCGTTTCATAAATGCGTCAATCGTGCGTGCGATGTCGCCTTTGTAAAATTCGTCGCGCCCGCCTTTGGCGATTTTTTCGAGCGTGTTTGCTAAATCAGGGTTTTGAAAAATTTCTCCTTTGACTGGAACCTTGTCCTCGCGCGTATACAACGCTTTGAAATTCGGCTGTTCAGTACGAAATGTCCGGCTGTAAAATTCCCAATCAAACGCGACTTGTTCCGAAACCGGAAAGCCTGCGCGCGCATATTCAATCGCAGGTTTGAGAATTGTCGCCATCGGCAATTTGCCAAATTTTTTATGCAACTCAAACCAACCATCTACACAACCGGGAACGGAAACAGATAATGGCCCAGTTGACGGAACCGCTTTCATTCCTTTGCTTTTGAAATGCTCTAGCGAGAGTGCATACGGCGATCTGCCGCTGGCATTGAGGCCGTGCAATTTTTGCGTTTTCGCGTCCCACACAATTGCAAACAAATCTCCGCCAACCCCGTCCATCATCGGTTCGACTAAACCCAGCATCGCATTTGCCGCAATCGCCGCGTCAATCGCAGTGCCGCCTTGCTTGAGAATATCAATTGCGACTTGTGTAGCGAGTGGTTGACTTGTCGCAACCATACCATTGCGCGCAATAATTTCAGAACGCGTGGCAAATGGTTTGCTGGCGATACGATCTTGCGCAAAGGTTGGGAGCAGCATTACAAGCGTGCAAAAAAATACGATGAGTCGGGCAATAGAGCGTTTCATATAAATGCCTCGTCAGGAATTGAATTTTAGATCAAAAATTTGGTGCGCGAATTTTAGCGCGAGAAGGGAAAGGAAGTCGAGATTGCTAGGAGCCTGACCAAGTTGGGAGCGCACGCGCCCTCGCGTGCGCTCCCAGGGTTATTTCTGTATTTCAGTATTTGCGAACGAAATATTGTTGATCGTTAACGTAGTTGAAATTGCGCGCTGCAAATCAGCTACGGCTTTGTTGTAATCCGTGAGCGCACGCAATTCGCGGCCTTGTGCAGAGGACAACGCATTTTGCCGATCCAGCACAAAGAAGTTGGTGGATTGGCCTGCATCAAATTTTCGTTGTTCGCTGGCTAATTGCAATTCAGCATTCACGCGCGAATTTTTCGCAGCTTCGACGCGGCGTTTGGCTGTTTCGACAGCTTGCAATGCGTTGCGTACTTCGATTTCAATGCCTTGCATCGTGCGTTGTTTTTGCAAATCAATTTGCTTGCCTTCTTCCAGCGAGCGTCCTAGCTGTGCTTTGGCCGTCGTGTTGCGAATCGGCAAATTGATCGTGACGCCAAAGCGAATTGTGCGATATTCATTTTTTAGCAAATTGAAAACGCTTTTTGGATAGCTGCCGATAAAAGCGGAATTTACGCCGCCACTAGCTGATACAGGTAATGGCGTCAATCCCGCTAATGCGGAAAGCTGATTAATGCGACCATACAAAACGGCGTTGCTGGCTACGATTGGATTGGCTGTAGAGCGCAATGACCCTGCTAAACCGGTTGTGCCATAGCTCGTGACAAAATCAATTTGCGGCTTGGCTTGATCTTTGAAAAACTCAACATCAATTTCATTCAGATCGCCGCGCAACCGAAATTGTTCTAACTCAGGACGATTTTTGAAAGCGGATTGGACTGCTTCACGCAGCGGCAGGCCAAGCTGCAAATCAATCGCAGGCTTGTCCGTCGGCTCAATGATTGATTCCCAAATGTCGGTGTTGGACGGTTGCAGCATTAATGACTTCAGCCCGTTTTCCGCGCGCTGAATCACTTCGTTCGCCGCTTCTAATTCATCTACGCGACGCTCAATATCCACACGCGTAGAAATCACATCTGATGGCGCAAGCGTACCCGCTTCGACTAAACGCTGATTGTGGTCAAGTTGAATTCTGCCGTTTTGCAGGGCTTCGCGTTTGATGTCGTAATCACGGCGCGCAAACACTAAATCCCAATAAGCACGCTGTACTTGCGAAATAATTTCAATTGCACGTTGGCGAAATTGACTGTCAGAAATGCCTAAGCGTTTGTTTGCTAATTTAATGTTGCGACGACCTGCGTCAACGTTTTTGTTGCGGAACAACGGCTGAATAAACGTCAGGTTCAAATTCGTCGTAATTTGCGGAACCAGATCATTGAATGGGTTGTCTGTCGTTGTCCGCGAGTTATCAAGTGTCGCTTGAAATTGCGAACCATATTTATTCGGCACGCGTTGCACATACGTTGCGTTACCAACCAAACCCGTAGTTAATCCCGCACCAAACAAGCTGGTAACAGGTGCGTTTTGCCGTTGGTAGTTCAGCGAAGCATTGAAGGTGGGGTCATAAAATCCGCGCGTAGCTTTCGCGTCCCATTCGTTGAGCCGCACGTTTTCGCGCTCAATCGCAATGTCACGATTATTTTCTAACGCCATTGTCACCGCATCGCGCATAGACATTGGAAGCCGTTTGGTGGATTCCACGCCCACGCGTGATTCAGGGGCAATGGAATTTTTTGGCGCGGTTTCCTGCGCAAAAATTGTAGTTGAAAGTAAGAGTGTAAATGTAAAAATGGCAGCGTAAATAGTTCGCATAAATTTCTTTCCTAAAAATAATTGCTGCTTAAATGAGTCCTTAAATTTCTTTTCCTATTTTTTGTTCCTGCGCTTTGCGATAAAGCAAGGTGGCTGTCGCTACGTCTTCAATCGCCAAACCGAGCGATTTGAAAAGCGTAATGTCTGCATCGTTCTTGCGTCCCGTCATTGTGCCGTTCACCACGTGACAAACCTCTTGCACGCGTTCCCAGTTGAGCAAACCTTTTTCGACGGGGAAGACGAGTTCGCCGGCTTCAGCTTTGGCTTGTTCTTTGGAATCAACGGCAATGAAAGTTGCGCGTTTGATTACTTCGTCATCAATTTCGCTGCGCAAAATAGAATTGCCGCCAGCCGCGTTGATGTGCGAGCCGTCCTTTATCCACGCGCCTTGCAGCACAGGTTCGCGCGATGAAGTAATTGTGATAAGAATATCTGCTTCAGCCGCAGCTTCAGGTTCAACAACCGTAACAAAATTTGTGATGCCCAATTCCTGACTCATTGTTTGCGCAAATTTTTCACGTTTTTCTTCTGAGCGACTGTACACAAAAACGCTTTCGATTTTTCGCACCGCGCACACGGCAGCGAGTTGTGATTGCGCCTGCCAACCTGTACCGTAAATGCCGACAGATTTTGCATCCGCCCGTGCTAAATATTTCGTAGCAATGCCGCTCGCTGCGCCAGTGCGCATTTGCCCTAATTTGTCGGCTTCAATGTATGCCAATTGTTCGCCTGTAATCGTATCAAATAAGCTCACGTAAAAACGCGCTTTGCCACGCGCTACGGAATAGGCTTTCAATCCGAAAACATTGAGCGAAGCAATTGCACCGCTCATCGTCATTAAAATTGCATTGTTCGCTCGCACGCGCCTACGCGGTTCATTTGTCGCATCGCCCGTGGCTTGTGCTTTGAAGGTAGTTTCGACAGCCGCGAGCGCGTCCGGCATCGTCAACAAATTCGTCACGTCTTGTTCGGTAAGATAAAGCATTTTTATTTTATCCCTCCGAACATTGAAGAGACTGTTGTCGCAAGCCGTTGTTTCGCGCCGCCAAACATTGCGCCGATGCGTGACCAAATTGTCGAATTGATCCAGTCATCAAAAATAGAATAGGCAACAGGAGTCATCAGCAATGTCAATAATAGGCACATGCTTTGTCCGCCGATTACGACGACTGAAGTCGAGCGGTTGATGCCTGCGCCGGGGCCGCTGCTCCACGCGAGCGGAGCCATACCAGCGACGAACGCTATTGTCGTCATTAAAATTGGGCGCAAACGGTCGCGGCTCGCTTGAATCAGCGCGTCGTGGCGCTCCATTCCTTTTGCGCGTAATCCGTTCGTGTGATCAATTTGCAGAATCGAATTTTTCTTGACCATTCCGAACAGCACGAGCAAGCCGAGCAACGTGAACATGTTCATTGATTGCCCCGCGATGACCAGCGACAACAAGGCGAATGGCAAACTGAGCGGCAACGCCAATAGCACTGTGATTGGGTGGAGGAAGGATTCAAATTGCGCCGCAAGCACAATGTACATGAAGATGAACGACAGCAAAAATGCGAGTCCAAACCCACGCAATGTGCGGTTCAATTCTTTTACGTTGCCTGATGCGGCGAAGACATATTCGCCCGGCAAATTCATTTCCTTGACGGCTTTGTTGATTGCGGCGCTCACATTACTTTGCGAAAAGCCTGGTTTGACGTTAGCAGTTAACATCACCTGTCGTTGTCGTGCGACGCGATCAATTTGTGTGGGGCCGCTGCCTTCTTCTAATTTGACTACGCTATCGAGACCAACGCTGCCAAGACGCATCGAAGGCACGTTAAGCTGGCTGATGCCTGACGCGTCGGAGCGGAAATTTTCAGTGGCGCGCACATGAACTTCGTATTGTTCGCCGCCCTCGTTGTAAGTTGAAACTTTGTCGCCGCCGACCAGCAAGCGCAAGCTTTGCGCGGTGTCAGCAATATTGACGCCTAAGTCCGCAGCTTTGGCGCGATCAATGCGGGCGCGCAATTCTGGTTTGCCGAGCGTAAGCGTTGTGTCGGCGTCAACTACGCCAGGGACTGCCTTGAGCTTATTCAAAATTTCGTCTGAATATTTGCCCAATTTGTCGAGGTCAGGGCCGCGCAATTGATAGGCAATATCCGCGTTCATACGTCCGCCACCGCTGATGGGCGCCACCACCGCAACGGACGAGCGCAAGCTTGCATATTCAGGTTTGAGCATGACCTTGTCGCGCGCCATCGTCATAATATCAAATTGGGTTTGGCGACGATCTTTCAGGTCAACCATTCGCACATAAACTTTGGCTTCGTTCGTCAGGCGTTGTTGGCTGTCGCCGAGTGTTGTCAGTGTGTATTTGATAGCAGGCAATTTGCGCAAATCGTTGGAAATTTTTTGCGCAATGTTCATCGTTGCATCAATCGAAGTTCCTTCTGGCGCGCGGAACGTTACTTCAAATTCGCTTTGGTCGTCTTTCGGAAAAAATTCAAAACCAAGAAATTTACCAATCACAACCGGCGACGCCAACACTGCCAATGCAATCAAGCAAACGATGAAGCGATGATGCAGCGACAAGACTAGCAAGCGGATATAGCCAGCATCCAGCACGCGCGCAAGCCACGAATCTTTTGACGAAGAATGCTCTGACTTGCCATCCATACGACTTTTCACGCGACTGAAAAGCCGCGACGAAAGCATCGGTGTCAATGTGAAGCTCACGATCAACGAAACCAGAATTGCAAAGGACATCGTCAGCGCCATGCTTCTGAAAAAGCGGCCTGGAATGCTTTGCATAAACGCGACTGGCAAGAAAATCACTACGAGTGAAAGTGTCGTAGCCATCACCGCCATACCAATTTCACGTGTCGCTTCAATCGCGGCTTCAAACGGCGAGTAACCTTTTTCTTCGATGTAGCGGAAAATGTTTTCAAGCACGACAATCGCGTCGTCAATTACGATACCCACCGAGAGCGTCAACCCCAGCATTGACGGGCCGTTGAGCGTAATGCCGAAATATTCCATCACCGCAAAGGTCGAAATAATCGAAGTCGGAATCGCAATCGCGGAAATAATCGTCGCGCGCAAATTGCGCATAAACAGCAACACCACAAGCGAAGCCAAAATTGATCCGACGATTAAATGCTCCTGAATCGCGTGAAACGAAGCGAGGATAAACTCTGATTGGTCGCGGACAATTTCTAAACTGTAACCGGGCGGCAGCGATTTTTTCAGCTCAGTTAGACGCTCTTTCAAGTTGTCGATAACATCTACGGTATTCGTGCCTGACTGACGGCGCACATTCATCAGCAGCGCTGGTTTATCGTTTAATAAACCAGCAGTCTCAATATCTTCGACGCCATCTTCTGTGTAGCCAATGTCGGAAATTTTGATTGGATAGCCATTGCGACTGGCGATGACAATATTGTTGAAGTCCGCTACGGTTTGCAGGCGACCGAGTGTGCGCAGCGTGACTGTGCGTGCGCCTTCTTCAATGCGACCACCGGGGACTTCTAAATTTTGTCCTTGGAGTGCTTGTGAAACTTGTGCAACGGTGAGGTTATACGCGCGCAATTTGCTGCCATCAATATTGACGTTCACCTGTCGTTTTCGTCCACCCAAAATCAATACTTGTCCAACGCCATCAGCGGATTCAAGTTGACGCCGCAGCACCTTGTCAGTGTATTCGGTCATCTCGCGCACAGAGCGATTTGACGCGACTGAGATCGTCATAATCGGCGAAGCATCGGGGTCGAGTTTTTCGACCGTAGGCTGATCAATTCCTTTCGGCAAGAGCGGCAAAATCGTATTAATTTTGTCGCGCACATCCTGCGCTGCGGAATCGAGATCGCGGTCGAGATCAAACGTCACGAACACCAGCGAAACGCCTTCAGACGAAGTTGAGCGTAATTCTTCAATGCCGCTGATCGTGTTGACAGCCTGCTCAACTTTGTCGGTAATTTCCGTTTCAATTTCCTGCGGCGCAGCGCCAGCCAAGCGCGTAGAAATCGCTACGATAGGAAATTCAACGCGTGGAAAACGTTCGACTGTAAGACGTTGGTAAGAAAAGATACCAAGTACCATCAATGTCGTAATCAACATTGTGGCGAAGACAGGGCGGCGGACACATATCTCTGCTAACTTCTGCATAAAATCTTTATAAAAACGTATTCGCTATTGGTTTAGATGGTTTTCATATTCAACGAAACCACCTTCAATCGCTGGAATAATTTCAATGAATTCAAAATAAGGAACGGTGAAAACTTTTGTGTCGCGGATTGCATCAATGACAAAATAGTATTCCTGCAAGTTTTCGGTCTCAAACACGGCAATATCGCTACAACGTGTTGAGAACGCTTCCGCGTCATAAAAGCGCACACTTACATTTTGATATTTGGCAAAGATTGGATTGAGTTGTGTTTCCACAAACGCGTTGCGCTCTTCGCGGGTCAGGCTCAACCACTCTTTAGTCGCACTCATCAAAATGAAAAATGTGTATTTGCGGCTCATGCAATTCCTTATTTGCCAGTAACAGGACTGCCATTTTGCAATTTGTCGGTGTTGCTTGTTGCTATTGATTCGCCATCTTTTACACCATCAACAATTTCGACGAGATCGCCATCAGTAATGCCTGGTTTTACGAAGCGCTCAACCGCTTTGCCGTTTACAATCACGTAAACTTTGTTCAGCCCCGCGATGTTATAAATGGCTTTGCTTGGAATCATCACGGCTGAGCCATTGCGGTTTGTGACCAATTGCGATTTGGCGAACATGCCGGGGCGCAATTGATTACTTGGATTGGCGACAGTGGCTTCGACCGTCAGCGCACGCGTTTGTTCATTAAGCGAAGCGCCGATGCGGGCTACGCGACCAGTGAAGGTGCGATCAGGATAAGCTTCTGTGACGAGTGTAATTGTTTGCCCCACGCGCACAGCCGCCGCCGCCGATTCAGGAATATCAGCCCGCAGGCGCAATGGATTAAGGCGCACGAGTGTTAACAATTTGCCACCGACGGGAACGAACGCACCGCGTGATTGCACTTTCTCTTTGACCGCGCCAGTGATGGGCGAACGTACAACCGTGTCGCCTAAATTTTTGCGCGATAAATTAATTGCCGCGCGTTGTTGTTCTACCAGCGCAACTTGTTGATTGATGGCATCGAGCGCCGCCTGGTAACGCGCCTGCGCCAGATTTTTTTGCGTCAATGCCTGATCGTACACAGAGCGCGGCACGTCGCCCGCTTCGACCAATTTCGTAGCGCGATCCAAATCTGTTTTTGTCCAATCCAGTTGCGCTTTGACCTGTTGCACGTCAGCGGTTTGCGTCGGGTCAAATTTCACGCCTTCTTTCATGCCCAGCCGCGCCATTGTTTGTTTCAGCGCGAGTTCGGATTGCTCTAGTTTTAGCTGAGCATCGCGCCGATCAATTTGCGCGAGGATTTGCCCCTGCTGTACGTATGAGCCGAAATCAACGTTGAGCTGAGAAATTTCTCCGGCAATTTGCGCAGAGACAATGACTTCTTCGTCGCCCGCTAACGTCCCGACGACCTCGACCGTGCGCGGCAACGAGCGCGAAATTGCGGTTGCTGTTGTCACGTCAATCGGCGCGTCCGGTTTAGTGGCGGCGACTTCTGCTGCCTTGGTTGCTGCCGCTGCTGCCTGTTCCGTTTTCTTGCTGCGCATTAGGAAAAAAGCTCCAGCGGCAATAGCGACAAACAGAATCAGCACGCCGATCAACCATTTTTTAGGAGCGCTTGCCTGCGGTGCAGGCGTGGAGAGTTCAGGTTTTCTAAGTGGTGTAACGTTGTCTTGTTCGATTTCAATACTTCGTTTGGTACTAGGTGCATTCATAAAAATTCCAAAAATTCAGTTAGTAAAAATCAAAAACGATCCGAATTTGCTTTGGTGCCTGGCTCGGAATCTTACTTATTGGCACATCGCTGGTGCCTGTTCAATTATCAATTTTTCAAATTACTGCTTTGGCTTGGTGATTCCATGCAGAAAAACATTGGTAAATCTCTCAGCCGCCTGACGATTGGTAATTTGCAAAAATTCACGTGACTCTTCACCAAAAAAGCGCTCGTGAATTGCTTGTCCCATAACCATTCCCATAAATCCGCGTACGGCTGTTGCTGCATCAACTTTTTGAAAAGCGCCTTCTTTAATACGGCTTTTGATGTAATTCGCTAGTTGCTGATGCGCCTGTAAAATGTGGTTACGAAAAATCATCCGGCTAAGTTCGTTCCCTTCGAGTACGCTATAAAATAAAATGCGCAACGGCGTAGCGTCAGCCGCATGAAATTCCAGCACTTTTAAAGCAAACAATTCAAATACCTTGCGATCATCACGAGCCTTCATCGCCTCTTCGATAGATTTAATCATTTCATCCTTGCCACCTTGTTGCGCTTTGCAATCAATGATGGCGGCATATAAATCGCTTTTCGTTGCAAAATGCCGAAAGATGATGGCTTCGTTCACGCCCGCTGCGCTGGCAATTTCTTTCGTGGTCGTGCCGCGAAAACCCTTTTGCGAAAACAATTGCACGGCTACGTCAAGAATTTGCTGGCGTCTGTCTCCCGCGTTCATTCGACAGGAAGTTTTTTCAACTGATTTGTCGGGGATTGGTTTTGCTGCTGTCATAGATGGAGGAACTTTCTTTGTAATTTCCAGAGTCTCATGTCGTTCAAAGTAAGTACTTACTTACCATAAATGCAAAAAACGCGCAACGATAAATTGTAAGTGCTTACTTACTTAACGGATCGCTGGTAATTTATCCATACGCGCAATTTCTTTTTATAGCTTTATTTGCAACCATCCGGCTCTTAACTTATGTTCAAAAAAATCCTGCTCCTTTCACTAATCCTTTACGTTTCTTTCACGGCTTTCGCCCAAACTGCTGTTTATGATGTGCTGATCAAAAACGGCACAATTTATGACGGCACAGGCGGAAATCCACGCGTAACTGATGTCGCAATCAAGGGCGACAAAATTGTAGCGATTGGAAAATTTTCGTCTGCTCAAGCCAAAACCATTGTTGACGCCAAAGGCCTAGCCGTCGCGCCCGGCTTCATCAATATGCTTTCGCATTCGTACAATTCGCTCTTGCAGGACGGGCGTTCGCTTGGAGAATTGCGGCAAGGTGTGACGACACAAATTTTTGGCGAAGGCAGTTCGATGGGGCCGCTCAACGACGAAATGAAAAAGCGTGACGGCGTAACGGCGTGGACTACGCTAGCGGAATATTTGCGTTACGCTGAAAGCAAGGGCATTTCGCAAAACATCGCGTCATACATTGGCGCAACGACGATCCGCGAGTATGTGATTGGTTTGGAAGACAAAAAAGCTACGCCGGAGCAACTAGCGCAAATGCGCGAACTCGTGCGCAAAGAAATGGAAGCTGGTGCGCTCGGCATCGGCTCCTCACTCGTGTATGCGCCCGCGTTTTACGCTTCGACTGAAGAGTTAATTGAAATGTGCAAAGTCGCCGCCGCATACAAAGGCAAATACATTTCGCACCTGCGCAGCGAAGGCAATCAGTTAATCGAAGCCGTACAGGAACTGCTGCGAATTTCGCGCGAAGCCAAAATTCCCGCCGAGATTTATCACCTCAAAGCGTCAGGCGAAACCAATTGGTCAAAAATGGATCAGGTGATTAAATTAATCGAAAAAGCGCATAAAAGCGGGCTAAAAATTACGGCGGATATGTACACGTACACGGCAGGCTCTACGGGCTTGAATTCAACAATGCCGCCGTGGACGATGGATGGCGGATTCCCTGAGCTTTTCAAACGGTTACAAGACCCGGAAACGCGCAAAAAAATCGCCGCAGAAATGTTGCAGCCCACCGACAAATGGGAAAACTTCTATCAACTCGCTGGCTCGCCCGAACGCATTGTCTTAGTCGGATTTGGCAATCCCGCCTTACGCCAATACATCGGCAAAAACGTGGCCGAAATTGCCAAAATGCGAGGCACCAGTCCGCCCGACACAATCATGGATTTGATTCTCGAAGACCGGTCCCGCGTGGATACCGTGTATTTCCTGATGTCCGAAGAGAACGTGCGTAAAGAAATCAAATTGCCGTGGGTATCGTTCGGCTCCGACGCTTCGTCAAAGGCGGCAGAAGGCGCATTTTTGAATTCCTCTACACACCCACGCGCGTACGGAAATTTCGCCCGCTTGCTCGGCAAATACGTGCGCGAAGAAAAACTCATCACGTTGCAGGAAGCGATTCGCCGCTTGGCGAATTTGCCCGCCACAAATTTAGGCTTATCCCAGCGCGGCCTATTAAAATCAGGCTATTTCGCCGACGTAGTCATTTTCGACCCAAACACCATCGCCGACACTGCTACCTTTGAAAAGCCACATCAATACGCCATAGGCATGAAACACGTATTTGTGAATGGTGTGCAGGAACTAAAAGACGGCGAGCATACAGGCAATAAATCAGGACGAGCTTTATGGGGAGCAGGAAAGAAATAGCCTGGGAGCGCACGCGGCTCGCGCGGCTGAGGCTAGTGGCAGAAGTTCGCTACGCTGTAAGAAACCCCCTCCATTAACCTCCGCACGCGAGCCGCGTGCGCTCCCAGGGTTTATTTTCTTGGCAAAGGCTCAGGCAAATTTGCAATTGTGTAGGCCAGCACTGCCATTACCGCCGCATTTTCAGCCAATTCTCTTGGCACAATTTTATCGAATGTATCCGCCGTCGTGTGATGAAAATCGAAGTAGGTTCGGCTGTCTTGCCAGAGGCCAAACGTAGGTACTCCGAGCGCGTCGAGCGGGGAAATGTCTGCTTCGGGCGAACTGTTTACGCTATTTACCAAACCCGCACCAAAGCTTTGCATTAATGCTGACGCCGCGCGTAATTTTGCTAATGCTTCCGGCGTAGCGTGCGCGTGAAAGCCTAAGGGATGGCTTGCGCCGAGGTCGCTTTCGATGGCGGCGATGTGATTACTGATTTCGTCTTTATGCAATGCGGCATAGGCGCGTCCGCCTGCTAATCCGTTCTCTTCATTCATCCAAGGAATCACGCGAATAGTGCGTTTGGGTTTGAGGCCGAGTTGTTTGATGAGGTTGGCGGTTTGCATCGCTACGGCTACGCCTGCGGCATCGTCAATCGCGCCTGTGCCTAAATCCCACGAATCCAAATGACCGGAAATGATGACGATTTGTTCAGGATTTTCGGAGCCTTTGATGTCGGCTACGACGTTGTAACTTTCGGCGTCGGGCAACGTTTGCGGCGTCAGCGTTAAGTGCATTTTGACCGTACCTTGTGCGGCGAGATAAGCGATCATTTCGGCGTCTTCAGCAGCAACGGCGGCGGCGGGGATTTTGGTGCTGTTAGGTGAATACGAAACCCCGCCCGTATGTGCTAAACGATATTCTGCACCGCCTGCTGAGCGATTTAATGAAGCAATTGCACCGAGGCTTGCCGCACGACTTGCCCCTGCGCCGCGATATGCTACTGCTTGCCCGTAAGCTTCTAACCCGCGTCCGCTCGCAGCTAATTGCTGATCAAATTTTGCGTTGTACAAAACAATTTTGCCTGCCACTTTTTCGCGGCCTAATGCGGCGAGTTGATCGAAATTTTCGACGACTACGACTTCAGCGGTGATGCCTTCTGCGGGCGTAGCTACACTCCCGCCGAGTGCAGTCAAGACGACTTTTTGCGTAGTGCCTTTTGCCTGTCCTTTGAATTCAGTTAAGGCTCCAGTTTCTACGCCGCGCACCCAATGCGGAACCATCACTTTTTCTAATTTGACTTCTAAGCCAAGCTTGCGCATTTCAGCGGCAACATATTCGACAGCGGCTTGTGCTTGCGCAGAACCACTCAAACGCGGGCCGATGTTGTTGCACAAATACGCTACTTGCTTGAGCGCGTAATCACTGTCGAGCGCGGCTTGTTGTAATTTTTTTAGTTCGGCGGTGAGTTGCGGTAAATATGGTTCAGTAACAGCTTGCCCGCGCCGTTGCGCGCAAACAGAAATGGTGATTAAAAAAAGAGCAAAAAGGGAAAGACAAAATTTGTGCATGTAAGCGTGTATCCTTTTGTGAGAACTCAAGGTTTGAGTAACAACTTTAGTTGGTAACTGGCCGCCTGAAGGCGGGACTCAAAACATTTTTGCAAGCAGTCTATTCTTGTATTCTGAGCCAGATCATAACGAGTCAACTTTACTTCTGGCAATGACTCCTGTACAAGCCAGCCAAGGAACAACCATGCAATTCAAATTATTACTCATTTTCTGTTTCGTTTTTTCGGGCGCAATTTATGCGCAGCCACCTTCGATTTTGATATTAGGCGGCAATATGATTGACGGCACGGGCAGCAAATCAAAGCGCGCCGACCTTCGCATCACGGGCGGATTGATTGCTGAAATTGGTAATCTCAAACCGTTGCCGAATGAAACTGTGATTGACGCAAAAAACAAAATCGTCGCGCCCGGATTTATTGATATTCACAACCATTCCGAAACCGGATTGGCAAAACAACCCACTGCGAATAGCCAGATTTTACAGGGCATCACAACGCTTGGCGTGGGGCCAGATGGCGAATCGCCATGGCCGATTGGTGAATATTTGGCGCGCCGCTCTGAACAGGGAATTGCTGTGAATGTCATAGCGTTTGTCGGCCACGCGACCGTGCGCGAAATAGTGATGGGCAAAGATTACAAACGCGCAGCGACAAAAGCGGAAATTGCAAAAATGGCGGAATTGGTAGAGCAGGGAATGCGCGAAGGTGCGGTTGGGCTTTCGTCGGGGCTTGAATACGATATAGGATTTCCCAGCTCAACCGAAGAAGTCATCGTGCTTGCCAAAGTTGTAGCCAAATACGGCGGCATTTATATGAGCCACATTCGCGACGAATCGGATTCAATGTTGAAGGCGCTGGAAGAAGCGATTCGCATCGGGCGCGAAGCCAAAATTCCCGTGCAAATTTCGCACATCAAAATGGGCACTGTTGGTGTGTGGGGGAAATCGTTGGAAGCCGTGCAAATCATCAACGACGCGCGCAAAGATAAAGTAGATGTAACCGCCGATTGTTATCCATACGACGCGTGGCATGCGACGATTACGGTCTTAGTGCCGAGTCGCAAACACGACAATGTAAATGAAGTTGCCAAAGGTTTCGCGGATGTGGGCGGGCCTGAAAATATTACGATTAGCAGTTGCTCGCATCACCGCGAATACGAAGGCAAGACACTGGATAAGTTGGCGGATGAGAATAAAACTACGGCAATTGAAATGTATATGCGCATCGTCAAAGACGGAGGTGCGTACATTGTTTGTCGCTCAATGATCGAAAAAGACATCGAAACATTTTATAAACAACCGTGGGTGATGGTAGCGAGCGACGGCGGCATCAACGGCAGACATCCGCGCGGAGCCGGAACGTTCCCACGCGTGCTTGGGCGTTATGTGCGCGAGAAAAAATGGCTGAAGTTGCACGAAGCAATTCGCAAAATGACCTCAGCTCCGGCGGCGCGTTTAGGCCTGAAAGATCGCGGAATTTTGCAGGTTGGCAAAAAAGCCGACATTGTAATTTTTGATGCAAAAAGAGTTTTGGATCAGGCTACGTTCACGAAACCATTTGAAGTGCCGCTCGGCATTACAGACGTATTTGTGAATGGCACGCAAGTTGTGAAAGCAAGTGGTGTGACAGGCGCAACGCCAGGGCTGGTGCTGAAAAAATAGCTTTCACTTATTTCTGCTCCAGCTTGAAATCATCCAGCCAGATTTTGCCATTGATAGGGCAGGGAGGCTCTCCGCAGGCATTACGCACTAGGCGCACGACGACAGTCTCTGTGCCAGCAGGCGCGGCAAAATCAATGTCATAATTCGCCCAATCATTATTTCTCAAGGGCAAAGGCTTGGTTGCCGTGCGCAATCGTTTGGTGTCCGCTGGATCATAGACTTCAACAATCGGAGCGCTCAGCGTTATCAAATCTTCTGTTTTTGCCACAAAACTCAGGTGGTATTTTGCTCCGGGTGTGACGGGGACTGTTTGCTCTAAAATCCCAAACCCAATATTGCCGCTGACATCGAAGTTCAACCGCAGCACAATGTTATTGTCCTTACGCGCAGTGTTATCGCGTGAAATGCTCAGCCCCTTGGTTTGCGTTAAGCGCCAGGCCAAAAACGGCGGCGCATTGCCAATCAGCAAATCGCCTTCAAAATTGCCGTTATGTAAAAGCGAACCGTCATCTGGTTTGTTCACGGTGAACCAGAGTGTGTCATCAGCGAGTTGCTCTTCTGTTAAATCGTCCCGCGTATTTTTGCGCTGCGCGGCTTCTTTCCAAACATTGTAGGCCGTTCCAAATTGCTGTCCCGCAAGTAACTGATAAATAAATCCCTGTGCTTGCTCGCGCGTTCGGTTGGCGTCTTTCGCATGCAATTCCTGCCAGATTTTCATTCCCTCGGCGCTTTTTCCATGTGTCACTAGCAATCCGGCAAATTGCGCTTTGGCTTGATCGAGCGGCGCGAGCGCTTTGGTGACAGCCGCGACATCACCGTTGTATGCGTTCCAGGCATAATCAAATAGCAAGGGGATTTCTGAAGGGCGAATGGCAAGTGCTTGACGAAAAGCGGCGAACGCTGCTTCTGTGTCATTAGCGCGAAGCAGCAAATTTCCGAGTACCCAATAGGGCTCGTAATATCCAGGCGCCAGTTCTTGGGCCCGTTGAAACGCCTGTTTGGCGGCTGCCGCCTCGTCATGCCGACTGAGCGCTTGTCCCAGTGCAATTTGAATCCGAAAATCTTCCGGGCTGAGTCTGGCTGCCGTGCGCAAGGACGAAATGGCTTCGACTAATTGCTCGTTTGCACCGTCGCCAACGGCTTGGGCTAGATGCACAACCCCGCGCTGGTATTGCACATTTGGCATATTGGGCGCGAATCGTAAGGCTGCATCGGCGCTGGCTAATTTAGTATTGTCGTCATAATCATTTTGTTGATAGACAACCGCAATTAAACGATCCGCAATCGCCGTGCGCACAATAAACGTTCCTGCGATCAGGAAGAGCAGCACGACTAATGCCAAAAAAGCGAATTTGCTTAAAGGGGAAGAGAGTTGGATAACCATAATGTAAGTCTCAAAAAACGGCAGCATAACCATATAGCAAGGGCTGTCTGTTGAGCAAGGTATAACAAAAAAGAATTGACAGAATTTGTAACATCGGTAATACTTTGCGTTGATTTAGTGTTATATTTTTATTCAAAATTGAATTAATTAGCTTAGTTTTGCGTGCAGCAGAGAACTGCCGCACACTTGAAATTCCACGAATTGGTAAGGGTTGCAGTATGTTGGTGTAGGCGATTACAGGACCCCGTCTTTGCCTCGTAATCATCCTCTGGCCTGTTACGCTGCGAATTCTTTATTACTCATTGATATGCCTTATTTTTTGGCAACCGCATTGAATGTGGATGTGCTTGAGCGCTTTAGGAATTATAGCTGGACTATTTAATGCTACAGCCTCCCGCCTTCATAATTTATTTCCTGCCTTTAGCCTTCATCACGGGCGGATACTCCCTAAAGCAGCGCGGATTTGATGCTATGAGTAAGTGTGGAATGATTTCTTACTAGGAGGTTACGATGCAGCATGTTACTGGGGTTATAAATCTGTTACGTACATCCGGTTTCGTCTTTATTCTTTTCTTTTCCTTGCCGGTTTGGGCGCAAACGAATGGGACATCTTCTGCTTCGTCAGCCGCCGCATTTAATTCTTCAACTTATTTGATTGGTATCGGTGATTTGTTAGATATTCGTGTCTTGAATCATCCTGAGATGAGTAAAAAAACACGCGTCGAAAGCGAACGCGGTATTGTTCGTATGCCATATATTGGTGAAATTGCTGCACGCTGTTTGACGGAATCACAATTGAGTCAGGCGGTTGCTGAAAAATATCGCAAGTATATTAAAGACCCGCAAGTAGACGTTTTTGTTGAAGAAGTTGTCAGTCAGCCACCAGCGGCTGTGATTGGCGCGGTTGATAAGCCTGGACGCTTTCAGTTGCAACGCCGCGTGCGGTTGATCGAATTGCTGACCTATGCGGGCGGCCCAAAATTGGATAACGCAGGCTCAGTTTTGCATTTGATTCGCAGTGGTGAAAAGGGCGCTTGCGCCAATGATAACGTGGCTGAAAATGGTACCGCTTCAGAACAGGCTATTCCGCAATTGATGACGTTCAAATTAAGAGATTTGTTGACAGGTTCTGCTGAGGCCAATATTTATGTGCAGCCCGGCGATGTAATCAGTTTACCTGAGGCTGACCAGGTTTTTGTTACGGGTCTTGTTATTAAGCCTGGCCCGCAAAAGCTGAATCAGCGCATCACCTTGACCCAGGCCATTGGCATGGCGGGCGGATACACGCCCGACGCCGCGAAAAAGAAAGTTCGACTGGTGCGGCAGTCGCCGGAATCTAATAACAGGGTTGAGCAGATAGTGAATGTCGAAGACATCGAAAAACGTAAGATGGAAGACATCGTGTTACAAGCCAATGATGTGATCGAAGTCCCTAACTCAACCGGAAAAACAATTCTCAATGGAATTTTTCGTACAGCTTTGCCGGGTGCATTGAGTACCTTACCCTACGCCGTAATTCGATAACTATTTTTTTATAGACCCCAGGATGAGGCTCCAGAATGATTGAAGCCGATAAGATAGTAACTACAAATACTGATAACACAAAAATGATAGAGGCCGTTGGCGCCGCGAATGCAATTGATTTGCGCCGCGATGGCGTGGGGCGCTCTTATGGTGCAGGTGCCGAAGCGCAACAAGTTCACTTACGCGATTATTGGCGTATTATCCGCCGCCGTTTGTGGATTCCAATCAGTGTGGTGTTGCTGGTCGTTACGCTAACAACAATTTACATGCTGCGCTTGCCTTCGATTTATCAAGGCTCCACTACCATCCAGATTGACCGCGAAGACACCGCCAACATGGATGTCAACGCCAAAGAATTGCGCATTGTCCAGCCCGAAGATTTTCAATACATCAATACGCAATTAAAAAATCTGCAAAGCCCGACCACGGCATTCAAGGTCGTAAAAGTACTTGACCTTGAGCACAATTCAAAATTTATCACCAAAGAAAAACAACAAGAGTTAAAAAGCGGCACGTTGATCACCACGGGCGGAGATGAACAGCAAGCTGACCGCAATCGGTTAGATCCGTTGGTTACTTCTTTATTGAAAGATGTGGAAATCACTCGCCTTCGCGATACGCGCTTGGTGCAAATTGCTTATAAACACCAGGATCGTGAGTTAGCGAAGAAAATTTCTGATACCTGGGCGGATGTCTTTATCAAAGACAATTTGGAAAATCGCCGCGAAGGCAGCCAGGACACCGTCAAGTTTTTAGAGCAACGCATTGCGCAAGCCAAACTGGATTTGCAACAAAGCGAAGAGCAATTGATGAATTATCGCCGCAATAATCAGGTCATTGATTATGGTGAGAAGGCGGAAAATAACACTGAAATTGGGCGACTGTCTGAGCTCAATTCGCAATTGCTCACCGCCGAAAATGAACGCAAAACGTTAGAGGCGTTTTATGAATTGAGTCGCAAGCTGCCTGATTTGGGAACATTGCCTGAAATTCAAAGTGATCCGCAAGTACAAGACATCAATCGCAAATTAACCGAACTCAAAGATAAAAAAGCCAAACTGGACGCGGAATACACTGCGGAATGGCCTGAAGTAAAGGCGACACAGCAACAGATCGAACAATTAGAGGCAGAAAAACGCGCCTCCTATAAACGCATTCAGGCGAGTTTGGAGAATAAATATCGCACGGCGGTTGACCGTGAAAAATTCTTGCGCGAATCGTTTAATAGTCAAAAAAGCGACACTGTCCAGCAACAGGGTACGGCTGTGAATGCGCGCATGTTACAGCAATCGGTTGATTCAAACCGCCAGATATATGACAAATTGTTGCTCAGCACCAAAGACGTCGCCGTCAGCACGGCAGGTATCAAAAGTAACATTCGCATAACTGATTATTCAGCGTTGCCGCGCCTGCCGATTGGACCAAAGCGTACCCAGAACATTTTGCTGAGCTTTTTGTTATCGTTGGTTGCTGGCGTAGGGCTGGCGTTATTTATTGATTACGTCAACAACAAGATTGAATCGGTCGAAGACATTGATCGGTATATGCAGGTTCCTGTGCTCGGCGTTATTCCCGTTTTTCCCGTTGAAGGGAAAGATCGCCAACGGATGTTAGGAGATCGCTCTGGGAATAAACAGCTAATTAGTACTGAGGTTCAAGATGGCAAGGCCAAACCTCATACAGCGCTAATTGAAATTGATAACTCTTCGTCCATTGCTGAAAGTTATCGGCAATTGCGTACGGCTGTGCTGCTCTCGTCCGCCTCGCACGCTCCGCGTACCATCTTGGTGACGAGCAGTCAGCCTTCCGAAGGCAAGACGACCACCAGCACAAACCTGGCAATTTCGCTTTCACAAACAGGCGCTTCTGTCCTGATTATTGATTGCGATTTGCGCCGCCCGCGTTTGCATAAAGTGTTTGGGATCAAAAATTCACGCGGACTCAGCAATTATCTTTCCGGTACGGGTGAACTCGCCTCGTTGGTTCAACCGGCCTTGCCGAATTTGTTCATTCTCCCCGTCGGCCCGCTACCGCCTAACCCTGCGGAATTGTTAGGCTCCAGCCGTATGAAACAAACGATTGAATTGCTGCAAAGCAGTTTCGATTATGTAATTCTCGACTCTCCGCCAGTGGCTTCGTTTGCCGATAGCTTGATTTTATCGGCAATGGTCGAAGGTGTAATTTTGGTGGTAAAAGCGGGCTTCACTTCGCGTGAAGTTGCCAACCGCACCAAGACGCATTTGCAAACTGTGGGTGCTAAAGTGTTAGGCGCAGTCATCAACCACATCAAATTGCAACCACACGATTATTATTATTATTCGACATATTACAGTCGTTATTATTACCGTGACGATTCGTCAGAAGAAAACAAAAGCGAATAACTTGGTGTCAGACGCCCGACCATAAGCAGGGCTCAAATACAATACTGTGTCAGAAGCCCGCCCGTTAAGGAAGGGCTCAATCACAAGTATCAGTAGCTCGCCCGTAAGGAAGGGCGCAAGATTTTAGAAAACCACGAAGCTGAGCGAACAACCCAATCCCCTCCTCATCAGCGTTCTTCCTTCGTGAGACAAGTTGTATCTGAAAATTAATGCTGCCTCGGCATGAGGTTTCCTTTTTGGCTCTTCTTGGACGGGATAAGTGTATCCAATCGCAAAAGATAGACAAAGCAGGATGTTTCAGGTTTTGGGCAGAACTGACAAGCACGATGATTAGATTAGTTTGTATCTTTATTCGTAATCAGTGCAAAAAACTAGTTTGTTGTGCCTGTAAATCCTGCAATCAATTTGGTCAGTCCTGTCCAAAATAATTGTTAATGTCAGTACCGTTTTTTGATATTAAATTACAAAACGCCTCTATCGCGGACGATCTGAAAGCTGCGGTGAATCGCGTAATTGATTCCGGCGCATTTATTCTCGGCCCCGAAGTCGAAGCGCTTGAAAACGAGATCGCTGCATATTCTCAGTGTAAATACGGCATCGGCATTTCTTCCGGCACCGATTCCCTAATCGTTGCAATGTTGGCATTAGATATTGGCCCCGGCGACGAAGTCATCACCACGCCGTTTTCGTTTTTCGCCACAGCCAGCACGATTGCCCGCATTGGTGCAAACCCCGTATTCGTCGACATCGAACCTGACAGTTACAACCTTGACCCAGCAAAAATCGAAGCCGCTGTCACCCCGCGCACCAAAGCGATTATGCCTGTGCATCTGTACGGACAAATGGCGGAAATGGATGCGATAATGGACATCGCGCGACAACATGATTTATTTGTGATCGAAGACGCCGCACAGGCCATCGGAGCCGAATACAAAGGCCGCCGCGCCGGATCAATTGGGCATTTCGGCAGCTTCAGTTTCTACCCTTCAAAAAATCTTGGTGGCATCGGTGATGCCGGAATGTTGGTGACGAACGATGCCAACCTGGCCGCGCGCGCCAAATCGCTGCGCAATCATGGCTCCAACATCCGTTATTATCATCAGGAACTCGGTGGCAATTTTCGACTGGATGGTATTCAGGCTGCAGTGCTTCGCGTCAAACTCAAATATCTTGACGAATGGACAGCCGCACGCCAGCGCAACGCCGCTCGCTATCGTCAATTATGTAGCGTTACGGGCGATTCAGCGGGAGAAACATTCAACCTAACGTTACCTCTGGTACTTCCTGATCGGCGTCATATTTATAATCAATTCGTTGTGCGCTCTACCAATCGTGACGCTTTTATTGTGCAACTAAAGTCACGCGCAATAGGATATGAAATATACTATCCGTTACCGTTACATTTACAGGAATGTTTTGCTGGTTTAGGGTATAAAGAGGACGATTTTCCTGTCACTGAATCAGCCGCCCGCGAAGTAATCGCTCTACCGATTTTCCCCGAATTATCTGCCGCGCAAATCTATACAGTTGCCACAATTCTCAGTGCTGATTGTAATGGCAATCCCTCTGAGAGGTTGACGCCATCCCCCGATGTGAGTGGTTAGTGAGTTTTAAAGGGCAATAAAATGAAGATGACAAACCTAATTAATACCTGTCAAAATTTACGACAGGTATTACAGTGGAGCGTCATTTGACGGCCCCAATCGCGTATAGGCATTGAGTCCGTTGCCATCACGTAATTTCATGATGTCTTACTAGCTTGACTACTTAGAGGAATCACTTCCCTCTCTGAAGTTATGATGGCTTCTGCTCAAAAAATGCTCAATAGTAAGTAATCATTAGTAAGATTAGTATACCTTATGTCTAAAAAAGCATTGATAACAGGAATAACAGGCCAGGATGGGAGCTATTTAACTGAATTACTTCTGGCAAAAGATTATGAGGTTTATGGCATCATTCGCCGCTCTAGCTCGTTCAATACAGAGAGAATAGATCATCTTTATCAAGATCCGCATGAGTCAGGAAGACGGCTTCATCTGGTATATGGCGATTTGAATGATGCAAGCTCATTAAATAAAATCCTGCGGGATATTCAGCCGGATGAGATTTATAATCTTGGTGCGCAATCACACGTGCGGGTAAGCTTTGATATACCAGAGTATACAGCGGAGGTTGGTGCATTAGGTGCACTGCGTATTTTAGAAGCAATTCGTGATACAGGGATTAACACACGTTTTTATCAGGCTTCATCATCTGAGTTATATGGGAAAGTACAAGAAATTCCGCAAACGGAAACGACCCCATTTTACCCTCGAAGCCCTTATGCCGTTGCTAAACTATATTCTTATTGGATTACAGTAAACTATCGAGAAAGCTACGGCTTGTTCGCCTGTAATGGCATCTTATTCAATCACGAATCACCACGTCGCGGTGAAACCTTTGTGACACGCAAAGTGACCAAAGCAGCGGCAGCAATCAAGTTAGGATTGCAAGATAAACTTTATCTTGGAAATTTAGATGCCAAACGGGACTGGGGATTCGCTGGCGATTATGTTGAGGCTATGTGGTTAATGTTACAACATGACAATCCTGATGATTATGTGATTGCGACGGGGGAAACGCATTCAATCCGAGACTTATTAGAAGAATCATTTGGCTATTTAGGATTAGATTGGCGGCAATATGTCGAAATTGACCCTCGCTACTATCGTCCGGCAGAAGTCGATTTATTGATTGGGGATGCATCTAAAGCGCATCGCATATTGGATTGGAAGCCAAAGGTCAAGTTCAAAAACCTGATTCAGATGATGGTAAAGGCCGATTTAGAGACGCTAAAAAGAGTTGCTAATTCGCAGGCACATGGTTCTGCCATATAGAGTTGAGTATTAATAAATATAGGTTAAGTCGTAACTCTTATCTAATAAAGAATGAAACAGGTTTGGGAATAATTATATTTTCGCTTGGAATATAGTTTTAAGTATCACCCAAGCTCGCGCTTCTTCTAATCTCAAAGAAATACATGGGAATTTGTAGCGTTAGCAGTAACGGTAAACTTTATGTCATTCCATTTTAAAAGGGTTGTTGTGACAGGCGGCGCTGGGTTCTTGGGATCGTACGTGGTCGAAAAACTTCGGTCCCGTGGCTGTGAAAATATCTTTGTTCCACGCCGCGAACGGTATGACTTAGTTCAGATGGAAGATGTCAAACGATTGTATGACGATACCCGACCTGATTTAGTTATTCATTTAGCCGCAGTCGTCGGTGGCATTGGGGCAAATCAAAAGAATCCAGGGAAATATTTTTATGACAACCTGATGATGGGCGTCCAGTTAATAGAAGAAGCCCGTTTGCGGGGTGTGCAGAAATTTATTGCTACCGGGACAATTTGTTCTTACCCCAAGTTTACTCCTGTACCATTTAAAGAAGAGGATTTGTGGCAGGGGTACCCCGAAGAAACGAACGCACCGTATGGAATTGCCAAAAAAGCGATGTTGGTGCAATCGCAGGCCTATCGCGAACAGTATGGGTTCAATTCCATTTTTTTATTGCCAGTAAATTTATATGGGCCTCGCGATAATTTTGATCTGGATAGTTCGCATGTGATCCCAGCCTTAATCCGAAAATGTGTTGAAGCGGTTCAGCAAGAGGAACGGGAAGTGAAGTGTTGGGGGACAGGAAACCCAACACGGGAGTTTTTGCATGCGCAGGATTGTGCAGAAGGGATTCTGTTGGCAGCAGAAAAATATGACAAATCCGAACCCGTCAATTTAGGAGCTGGGTTCGAAATCTCGATTCGGGATTTGGCCTTAAAAATTGCTGCTCTGACCGGTTTTACCGGAGAGCTGATTTGGGACAAAAATCAGCCAGACGGACAACCTCGGCGCGCGCTCAGTATAGAGAGAGCTGAGAAAGAGTTCGGCTTTCGCGCACAGATCGGGTTTGATAAAGGCTTAGCGGAGACCATTAAGTGGTACCGGAACTCAATTTTATAATTCAAGGCACGATTACTTCACTTATGACATCTTACGAACTACTTAATCGGAGTGAAGCGCAGATCGGGATATATAAAGACCTCATAACCTTTGCGCTTAGCGCCATCTATACTGATATTAGTATAGCGCAACTGCAGCTCAATTATTGCGTTATAGCTATTAGGGAAAATGGAATTGAGAAATTTATTAAGTGGGTTGTAAAAGGGACTTCCAATACACTTGCCGAGTGGCATAGATGATCCGGTTGCGGGATAGATTGATCAAAGGAATGGCGTTTAACTTGATCGCTGTTGCTTTTAATCAAGGCAGTACCTTAGTCGTCAACGTTATTATCGCGCGCATCCTCCTGAAGCAAACCTTTGGAGAATATGCAATGGTTCAGAGTACGCTGCTGACGCTAACGGTGCTCTCGCAACTCGCTACTGGTTATACCGCTTCAAAATATATCGCAGAATACCGAACCAGTGACCCGGATCGGGCCGGTCGAATCATGGGGGTTTGTGCCATAGTTTCTTTTATTATGGCGAGTGTGGGCGCACTTATACTTATAGTTAGCGCACCTTGGATAGCAGGTAGTATGCTCAAATCACCGCATCTGACAATTAGTCTGATGATTGGAGCAGGATTCCTCTTTTTTTCTGCAATAAATGGTTATCAAATGGGAGCACTATCGGGGTTAGAAGCTTATCCCGGTCTTGCTAAAGCAGGCGTCGCTAGCGGTATTATCGCAGTCATTATAATTTCTCTTGGTGCTATATGGGGGGGCAGCAATGGGGCAATATTTGGCTTAAGTCTTTCTGCTTTCCTTCGTTGCATTATTCATAATTTCTGGATGAGATATGAGCGCCAGAAACAACATATTATTCCGCAATACTGGGGGAGCCTTAAGCAGGAAAAATCAATCGTCATTAAATTCGCCATCCCCGCCGCAGTCGCCGGTTACTATGGAATGCCGATGAATTGGCTGGCGAACTCCTTTCTTGTCCGACAACCGGATGGTTATAGTGAAATGGCTTTGTATGTGGCCGCATCAAATATAAAAGTATTGTTAGTTTTTATTCCGACCGTAATCAGTAATGTTACTTTCTCTCTTCTCAATCATATGAAAGGCACTGATGATCGGCGGCAATATAATCGCCTTTATATTATCAATGTCGCAACTACCTTTGTTTCTACACTAGCAGGTGCTCTGATTTTAGGACTGTTTGGTAACTATCTGCTTATGCTTTTTGGAAGAACTTTTACAGGCGCGAAAAATATTTTATTGATTGTACTGATCGCCTGCGTACTTGAAATGACCTCACAAGCCGTGTATCAGCGAATTCAAACATATGGAGTGATGTGGCTTTCTTTCTTTTTTATAAACGTTCCGATTAGTGTGGTGTTCGTTACTACTGCTTACGCATTAGTCCCTAAACTAGGCGCTTTAGGATTGGGTGAGGCAAGCCTTTTAATGACGGTTCTGCAACTACTTTTATCTATTAGTTTATCACTTTATTTATATAAGCAAGACAAAGCTATGGCATCAGATTAATGGATCAAAGTGAAAAGCATCCTGTAATTTAGATACTGTGTTTGAGCTGAATATTTGGCGGCTCTCAAAATTAAGAAACCGCTATATACGTTATTTTATTCGCAAATGCTTAGAAATAAGTGACGTTAAATCAAGTTCAGCTCTTTACATTATGGCTGATGAATAGCTCCTGTTTTTTGAGGATATTCGTAAAATGCAATATAAATCATTAGCAGTTAAGTTATGGGAATCTTTGGTGGAAGCTGGTTTGCAGCCTATTGCACGGCGACGACTTAAAGATATGGAAATGTTAGCGAGATTTGATTTGCAAAGAGCAAAGTATCATCAGGTCTGTGATACTTTGCTTAATAGTGTTACGGGATCTGCTTCAGATTCAGTTGGCTATGACTGGACTGGGTGGGCAGCGAATGTACGACAATCATTTAGCAATGGTGTGCCTCTCGGGTTTTTAAGCCATCCTATTCTTGCCCACACCATGGTAAATGCGAGGAAACGAGGGGTTTCCATAACTGAGAATAAGCTTAGCTGGATAAAAAACGTTTATGATGAAGATAAAATTAAGCTGATATTAAAAGAAGATTATATTGGTTTGCCAACCATTACAAACATGTTTTTCATGACGTCAGCTAATCGAACTCATCATTTATGCCATTTGGCATTGTATAAAAAATTAGCGGGTTCAGATTTTTGGGATTGTCCGTCAATCATTGAATGGGGGGGCGGATATGGCGACATGGCTCGTATTGTCCGACGGATGAACCCTGCTGTGACGTATACGATAATTGACCTTCCAGAAATGCTTGCGCTTCAATATGTATATTTAAGCTCAATATTTGGGGAGAAAGAGGTAAATATGATTTTAACGCACCACGATAATATTCAATCAGGTCGAATAAATCTCATTTCTTCCTTATCTTTACAAGAGCATGATAAATTGCGGAGCGAAGGCTTTCTAAGTACCTGGGCTCTTAATGAAAGCCCAAAAAGCGACCAGCTAATGGTATTAGAGCGCGATTTTTTTCAAGCAACACATATTCTTATGGCAGTGATGAATAATGAGAATAACTTTATCCGAGATCAATTGATAGTGTCTGACGACCCGCAAGACTTTAAGACAATTAAGTACTCTGTCAATCCTCCATCAGCATTTAGTTTAGGTAAGGGGAACGAATATTGGTTTAAATAATGACGGGAGCGTATTACGCCTGTGGGATGAGTACAAGGCTTATCGGTACGAAGCGTTTATTTTGCTCTTTTGTTTCTGGTGCGTATCGCTATTCGGTTTAATAAACGCTCTGAGTAAAGTTCAAAAGTGAGAATCATGAGGTTGATTAAATCCCGCCTTCAAATGGCTCCGTTACTTGGAACAGCCTGGGCCTATTACCGTTGTCAACAGCTTCACCGCGAATATGAGGGACGGCGAGAATCTTATGCCAAAATAATAAGGGATCGTAAGTTGACATATGACGAGCAGAATACCATTTCTGCTGTTCGATCCCGGCTTAAAGATAGGTCGTACCTGGCGACTAAACGCAAAGTAGGCGAGTTCCATACCTTCGCACTTATTCCTCAATTCAGTTGGCACCATCATCTTCTGCCTGATCTTAATGAATTAGGGCATGTGACTCTTTTTGATTATGTTGCTCTTGGCTACCCTCCAGATATTTTCTATAGTTCTCCCAACTGGAGTAATGAGCGTATCCGTTTACGCAATGAAATGATGTCGAAAATCTTACCTGCCTTTAAGGAGGCGCATCGAGAAAGGCCTATTGATTGGGTCGTTTGTTATGGCGGAGGACAGGAAATTGCTGCATCTGTTTTAGAGCAATTAACCAAAGAATTTGGTGTTCCCATTGTTAACATGACCTTTGATGACAAGCAGGGGTGGGCAGGAGGTTTTTGCGGCGATCATTATACAGGAGCTAGAGACATCACACGTTATACCGATGTCTTTTTTACTTCTGCGCGTGTTGCTTGCGAATGGCATTTGGCGGAAGGTGGGCGGGCTATCTACATGCCCGAAGGGTTTGATGCTTCCCATTTCATTCCCAGAGAGATTGAAAAAAATATTCCTGTAAGTTTTGTTGGGGTAGCCTATGGTTTTCGTCAATCAGTCATCAATTTTCTTCAGAATAATGGAATTAATATTCAGGCTTATGGAAAAGGCTGGCCAAATGGCTTCGCAAATGACCCCGTGGACATCTTTAATCGAAGCCTGATTAATCTCGGCATGGGAGGCATTGGATATTCAGAGTTCCTGACAAATGTAAAAGGACGCGACTTTGACATTCCCGGAACTGGTGGAGGTGTATATCTGACGTCATTTAATGCAGATCTTGCCCAGCATTTTGTTATTGGTGATGAAATCCTATGTTATCGGGATAGGGATGAGTTGCTTGAACTTATTCGTCATTACCTGCAACATCCTGACGAAGCCGAGCAAATTGCTGAACGGGCAAGATTGCGTTGCCTGCGAGAACACCGATGGTTACATCGCTATCAACGGATGGCGGAAGTGGTAGGAATACTCGAGAAAGAGAACGCTGCCTAATTTATGTCGCCATATTTCAGCATTGTCATCCCCATGTATAATCGCGAAAAGTTCATTGCACGTGCCCTGAATAGCTGTTTAACTCAAGGCTTCAAAGACTTTGAGCTCATTGTTGTTGATGACGGCTCGGCTGACGGCTCAGTAAATATTGTAAAAGGTTATGCAGACCCGCGCATTAAACTCATTTGTCACGAGGTAAACCGGGGCGTCGGCCCCGCAAGAAACACGGGCGTTGACGTTGCCACAGGCCAGTGGGTCGTTTGTTTTGATAGCGATGATGAACTATTGCCCGGCGCATTAGACACTATTCACAGGCGGTGTCTTGAAGTGAGCGAGAATATTTGTCGGCTACAGTTTATGGTACAAATGGATACCGGCGAAATTTCTCCGCAGCCTCCTTTGAAAGATGAATACTGGGACTATATTGGATATGTAAAATGGCTTGAGCGGAGCCATCAAGGGCCGTTCGAGACGTTGCCCATCGTTCGGCGATCAACCTTTGAGAAAGTCCGATACTACAATGATCGAACTTTAGAGGGGCCGTATCATCTGGATTTTATGAAAGTCTTCGATGCCTGGTCATTCCCGGACATTGTACGACTTTATCATCATGATGCAGAGAACCAATTAACCAAACCTGACCTGTCTCATACGATTCGCAGTGCAAAACATCAGGCAAGCAGTGGGGAACTTTTATTAAGAAATCATGGAGATGCACTGAAAAAATATGCCCCCAACATTTACCGCAAACAAGTTTCAGGGCTTGCAACTCTATGCTTTCTCAGTGGTGATAGATGGAAAGGAATTCGATACTCTTTTGTTTCTCTGCTAAGTGATTTAATCTCGCTACGCTATTGGGTGATTCTGGTTTTTGGCCTACTTGGCCCAAAACCGCTTGCCTGGTTGAAATCTTTTCGTGCGGGCCTCTCTCCTCTGTAAGCTTAAGTTATTGGTTGCTGATAGCCCATATCTTTTTATTCCCGCCGCTTGCCTTGGTTTTAGCTGCAATCTACGCTACACATTAATGACTACCTCTAAATTTAAGGAAAAATTCAGGGCTTTTCGGAAGCGAGTAACTTGGTATGCCGCAGAGCATACGTTACAACATCTTGAAGCTCTGCGCTCATTTGAACTTGCGCGTATTATTGCACTTCTTCCAGCACGCGGGAAAATTCTGGAAATTGGTGCTGGTACCGGATGGCAAGCGAGTTTACTGGAAAGCCGAGGTTATGAAGTCCACGGGATTGATCTTCCGCTAGAGAGTTTTCTAGGCACTCGTATCTGGCCCGTTATTGACTATGACGGTAAACATATTCCTTTTGAGGATAATTCTTTTGATGTTATTTTTAGTTCGAATGTACTTGAACATGTCCCACATGTGCGTGAGTTTCAGGCTGAAATCCATCGAGTACTTAAACCCGAAGGCGTTGTTATACATTTGATTCCCTCCAGCAGTTGGCGTATTTGGTCTAATATTATTCAACCCATAAAATACTGGACGCTACCGATTGTTCACGGTGTGCATGCCGGGAATGCCTTCACAGAAATTTACTATTTTAGCCGCCAATGGTGGTCTCGTTTATTCCATGATACCAATTGGAATATTATCGAATTATCCACAAATGAATTATTTTATACCGGTTGCTCTATCCTAGATTCTCGGCTTTCGATCAACAGTCGGCACCGTTTAAGCCGACTACTTGGGGGCGCATGCAATATCTTTGTCCTTAATACTGAGGGGTTACATCGTAAGCATATTTGAAGTCGAAAAGCGATTTTCCTTCTAAATTTAAGAAATGAAATGGTATTTTGCTAAATACCTTTTTCATGAAACCCTGAGGATATAAACGATAACTTGAGCTTAAGTGATAGATAATAACCTGAAGTATTAAAAGTAGTAACTCAATTTACACGTTATATGCAGTAGTCCCTATGTTATTAAATCAAACAAGTCCGATAGGTGTAAATACTAGTAATAGTCGAATGACATTATATTGGGCATCTTTTTCTTTTTTCTTTGTATATTTGTTTTCGGGTCTCACTTTAGTCTTGTTCACAGATGATATTTTATTATTGACGCCTAATGTGTTGAACTTTACTGCCGCAGCAGTTATTACTATTATTATTACATTTCAGTGGGCGAATAAGTGGATCAATAATGACGGATTGATATCTTCGCTTGGTCTTTTAGTTGCATACCTCCTCTATCTTCTAGTTACAATAGTATGGGCAGAGTATCCTGACTATACTCTGGGTTGGCTTAGAATAGATGTTCTGAATATATTTTCATTTAGTTTATTCTATTTATTATCACTTAATTATAAAACGGAGAAAATTGCCCAGATACATACAGGTCTAATTATACCTGCGGCTATTTATACGATAATTGTCTATTTTCTGAATAACGAATCATCGAGGCTTGGGCCAAGTAGTTTTTTTTCTGCTGCCGCTATTTTTGCGATTTATGCAATCGTTACATCGGTGAAAAGCAAAGCTAGATTATATTTTTATTTCGCTTTTACTTTCTTATTTGTAATCTTATCAATGCATAAAACGACACTACTATCATTCATTGTTGGCATCGCCATTATGCTTGTTTTTAGTCGCCTTTACAAGGCATTGGGTAATATTACGCGCACCATAGTTATAGCGCTGCTACTTATGGGCGTAGGGTTTACAGTTAGCGAGGACTTGCAACGACTTGGTTTGGTTACCTATGCGCGAATAACGGGGAATGATGTTAGTTACGGGAAAATTTTTGTTTCTGGTGAGGCAACGGATGAAGTAAGAGCAGAGATATTTAGATATGCTAATGAACTTATAGAGGATCATTATGTCTTTGGAATTGGGTATATGAATTTTATGCCCTACTATGCATCAGAACATCAGACTCAAGATTTTGTTACCGCTTCGGGGCGAACCCTCGCAGGTACCAGTGTACATAATATGTATCAAGCATGGCTTGTAGAAGGCGGGATACCTTTAATCGTTATTATGCTCTTAAGTGTACTCAAGTATTTTAAAATTTTGCGGCAAAAGATAAAACTGTCAACGACTGATAACGAAAAGCTTTTATACAAAACATTGATAGTTGCTATGATCCAACTTCTTGTAACTGGAATATATCATCAAGTGCATCAAACACAGCAATTCTGGATGATGTTTGGATTTGTATATGCTCTAAAGTACAAAAAAACGTTATTGCCTGATGAATCTTTATAAGCTTACTAAAATAGCTGAGCAGTAATATAATAGGATGTGCGGCATCTGCGGAAAACTAATATTTAAGGATATTATTCCTGAAGCGAGGGCTATCAGTGCGATGTGTAAAGCTATCGCATATCGAGGGCCTGATGATGAAGGTATTTATACTGCCCCACATATTGGATTAGGGCAGCGCCGCCTCACGATTATTGATCTTGCCTCCAGCGCTTGCCCGCCGTTGTCGAACGAAAATCAAACAATCTGGCTTGCTTTCAACGGTGAAATCTATAATTTTCGGGAATTGCGGCGGGGTCTGCAAAGCCGTGGGCATCAATTCAAAACGAATGCCGACACAGAAGTCATTATTCACCTCTACGAAGAGGAAGGCGTTGCCTGTTTGCAGAAATTAAGAGGGATGTTTGCTTTTGCATTATGGGATGAAAACCGGAAACTTCTCTTTTGTGCAAGGGATCGAATGGGGAAGAAACCATTCTTTTATTCTGTTACCTCGCAATCGCTGGTGTTTGGTTCTGAGATAAAAGCGATAACCGCAGATCCCGAAATATCCGTTGCTCCAGATTATCATTCCATTGACCAATATTTGACCTATCAGTTCGTCCCAAGCCCACGGACTGCCTTTACAGGAATCAAGCGGTTAAAGCCGGGTGAATATCTGACCTGCGATTTACAGGGTAATGTTCAGACACAAAGTTACTGGCAACCTCCAGTCAGGGAAAACAGCCGTGCTTCGCAAGAGGAGCTGGAGGGCGAACTGTTAGCGCTGCTGCGCGAATCTGTCAGAATGCGCATGGTCGCAGATGTTCCGCTCGGAGCATTTCTAAGCGGAGGAATTGATTCAGCTACGATTGTTGCCTTAATGGCGCAGGAAAGTTCACGACCAGTAAAAACCTTTTCCATTGGGTTTGAAGAAGAGGGATTTGACGAATTACCATATGCAAAATTATTAGCTGAACGATATGAAACAGATCATCATGAGATGATCGTCAAGCCGAATGCCGCCGACGTATTACCATTACTCGTACATCACTATAATGAGCCATTTGCTGATGCTTCGTCGCTGCCTACATATTATGTCTCAAAGATGACGCGTGAACATGTGACCGTTGCATTAAGTGGAGATGGCGGCGACGAGTCCTTTGCCGGGTATGCGAATTACAGAGCGATCTTAGATTGGAAATCTTATGATGTGTGGCCTCTCTGGCTCAGAAAAATGCTGGCGGTAAGTGGGCGCGGGGTGTTGAGTTTATTTCCGCGCAATAATCAGGCCGCGCGCTTACGCCGAGGGCTAGGTATGTTGGGGGCAGAAACCGTAAAAGAGCGCCGCCTCCAGTTTGGAACTATCTTAAAGCCAGAGGAAAAAGAGCTTGCCTACACGCCATTCTTTAAAGGGTTGCTGGGGAGCCCCTCCACTATAGAAGACCCGCTGGCCGCATATCCTTGGGAAGATGGAATGGACGAATTGGATTGGCTAATGCGGCATGATCAGAATTTCTATCTTCCCGACTGCTTGATGGTAAAGACAGATATTGCGTCTATGGCTAATAGCCTGGAAGTTCGCTGCCCATTTCTTGATCAGGAACTTGTTGAATTTGCAGCAACAATTCCGGCTGGACTGAAGCGTGATAGTTCAGGTGGAAAGCTCATTTTGAAACGAACAGTGAAGGCGCTAGTGCCAAATGATACCTTGCATAAACCTAAGACCGGTTTCGGACTTCCGGTTGCGAAATGGTTTCGCCAGGAACTTGCCCCGATGTTAAAGGAAACTCTTCTAGGACAAAGATGCTTGCGTAGAGGTCTCTTTGAGGAGCGGTTGCTCCACAAAATGGTGCATGAGCATATAAAGGGAGAACGAGATTGGTCTACCAGGCTCTGGGCATTCCTGTTTCTGGAACTTTGGTTTCAAGAGTTTATTGATTAACCATGCGCATCTTGAATCTTATTCCCACTCTGAGTGGTGGTGGGGCAGAGCGTCAGCTCAGTTATTTAGCTCCTGAATTAGTGCGGAGGGGGCATGAAGTTCATATCGGCTATTCTCGCAACGGTAGTATTACGCCGGAGCTGCCTGGGGTTACGCTACATCAACTTAAATCCCAATCTAATTACAGTCCCTCATTACTTTGGCAGTTGGCAGCGTTGATTGGACATGTAAGGCCTGATATTATCCACACTTGGATTTTGCAAATGGACATATTGGGAGGGCTTTTGGCAAAGCTGAGCGGAACCCCCTGGATACTCAGAGAGCCGAACCAGATGTTAGCTTATCCATCAACGCTCAAAAATCGGATGCGAGTTTGGATCGGCTCCCAGGCACACTTGATCGTCGCCAACTCTCATGGCGGAGAAGAATACTGGAAAAAACAAGTGCCACATATTCGGAGTCAGGTGATTCCGAACCGTTTATCAGTGGCCGATATTGATAGCGCACAGGCCGAGTTACCGAGGAGTCTTAGCAATTGTGAAGCGCCTCTGGTGTTGTACGCCGGGCGGATGTTGGTTGATAAGCGACCAGCAACATTTTTAAGAGCGATGGCACGAGTAAAAGCGCAACAGCGGGTAGTCGGAGTTTTATGTGGTCAGGGGCCCTTGCGAAAAGAGTTGGAATCGCTGCGGGCCGAACTTGGATTAGAGGCGGATGTGCATTTCATTGACTATCTACCATCCGCCTCATTATGGTCGCTAATGAAACGGGCCTCAGTATTCGTTTCGCTCAGTGCATTTGAAGGATGTCCGAACACGGTGATGGAAGCGATGGTTTGTTCCTGTCCCCTCGTGGTGTCGGATATCCCTGCGCACCAGGAAATTCTGGATGAACGCAGTGCAATGTTTGTAGATCCCACTGACATTCAACAGACGGCAGAGGCCATCATTCAGGCTTTGCGTGCCACCGACGCGGCGCAGGAGCGAGCGCAGGTAGCACGCGAGAAAGCCCAGAATTGGACAATTGCTGCCTTGGCTCAGGACTATGAAAGAGTGTATCAGGAATTAATATAGACGTCGGTTATCAGGCGTGTTCACTCTTGCGTTACATTTTGAAGAGGATAATTGATGTGCGGCATCATTGGTGTAGTGGCGGAAAATGCTTCTAGCATCTACAGTAACAACCTTATCACCATGCGAGACTCAATGCGTCATCGGGGACCGGATGATGCCGGGGTGTGGTGGTCTGAAGATGGTAAGGTTGGATTAGCGCAGCGGCGCCTGGCGATTATTGATTTATCGCCTTCCGGACATCAGCCGATGACAGATGCGACGGGCCAGTTGTGGATCACCTTCAATGGCGAGATTTACAATTATCAGGAATTGCGAATGGAATTGATCTCTCTGGGACATTCCTTCCGCAGTGCCAGCGATACAGAAGTGATACTGGAAGCGTATCGGGCCTGGGGCACGGATTGCCTACAGCATTTCAACGGAATGTTTGCGTTTGGCTTATACGATCTGGCGCGGCGGCAATTGTTTCTGGCACGAGACAGGGCTGGTGAAAAGCCGCTTTTCTATTGGTATCAATCAGGGAAACTGGTCTTCGCTTCTGAGTTGAAAGCGATCATGGCAGACCCGACATTTCCGCGCCAGCTTGATTTAGAGGCGCTTGATTATTATTTAGCCTATGGATACGTGCCCCGAGAAAAATGTATTTTGAAGAACGCCTTCAAAATCGCTCCGGGGGAAGCTGCGCTCTATAATGTGGACTTTGGAGAGTTGAAACGCTGGCAATACTGGCAGCCTCCCGCACCATCCTTTCATCCTGCGGAAAGTGCAGAAGAACTGGAACACGAGCTAGAAACTTTATTGCTGGATTCAGTCCGGCAACGTCTGATTGCAGATGTCCCCGTCGGGATTTTACTAAGCGGCGGGGTTGATTCGAGTCTGGTGGTTGCTATGGCGGCGCAGGCATCAGCGACACCAGTACACACCTTCACAATCTCGTTTCCCGAAAATGAAGCGTTTAACGAGGGGCCCTACGCGCGAATGGTGGCAGACCATTTCGGGACTGTCCATACGGAACTGGAAGCAGAGCCTTTCACCGTGGATCTCCTTCCGGAACTGGCCCGGCAATTTGATGAACCGATGGCGGATTCCTCTATGGTTCCAACCTATCTGGTCTCACGACTGGTGCGACAGCATGCAACGGTGGCTCTTGGCGGAGATGGCGGGGATGAATTGTTTGGAGGCTATCCCCACTATTCAATGATTGAGCAGCAGGAAAAGATGCGGCGATTGATTTCCCCTCGGGTACGGAAGATGGTGGGGCTGTCCGCGTCTAGCTGGTTACCGGTGGGAACTAGAGGGCGCAATCATTTGATCGGTTTTGCTTCAGATCTGACGCATAGCATTGCGCACATCAATATGTACTTTGATGCGACAACCCGGAAGAAGCTGGCGTTGAAAAAGAATGGCAGCAGGGGCAGTGCGGGGATTCCTGAGGAATACAAAGTCAGTCTTTGCAATAGCGATTATTCGGCATTGCAGCAGGCCACGCGGGCAGATTTTCTGACGACGATGGTGGATGCATATCTGGTGAAAGTAGATCGGGCAAGCATGTTGGCATCGTTGGAAATGCGGGCACCATGGCTGGATCACCGGATCATCGAAATGGCGTTCGCGCGCGTGCCGGATGCGTTGAAGGCGACCACCAAAGAACGCAAGATTCTGCCACGACGCTTGGCTGCCAGGCTATTGCCTTCTCAGTTAGACCTGAAAAGAAAACAGGGATTCACTATGCCGTTGCAAGCCTGGTTCAAAGGACAATGGGGAACCTTCATCGAAGAGGTGATTACGCAGGCGCCTAAAGATTTCCTCGATGCTTCTGTCATTCAAAATCTGATTAACGGACAGCGGAGAGGGTTGAATAATACGCAGCGCTTATTTGCCCTGACGATGCTGGAGCTCTGGCGACGCGAATATCGCATCTCGATATAGCGACCGAATAGAAAGATTCACTGAAAGATCATTCATGCGTGTAGGGATTGATGCCTCAAATCTTCGTCGCGGCGGTGGGCAAACTCATTTACTGGAATTAATCGGGGCTGCCGAACCGGAGCGATATGGCATCACGAAGGTCATTGTCTGGTCGGGGAAAGGATTGCTGTCAGAGCTACCTTCTCAGCCGTGGCTAGAGATCATTCACGAACCGTTACTGGATAAGTCCCTGCCGTTCAGATTGTACTGGCAGCAGGTTGTACTGCCGCGACTGGCGCGGAAAACCTGTGATCTGGTTTTCGCTCCTGGAGGGATGGGAAATCCTTCCTTTAGCCCTTTCGTGACAATGTTCCGAAATATGATTCCGTTTGACGACGCTCTTCTGGGGCGGATGGGATGGTCCTTACAGCAGTTGCGCTGGCGGTTGGTTCGAGGGCTGCAGTTGCGCAGTTTCCGAGAGGCGGAAGGGGTAATTTTTCTCAATGAATTTGCACGCTCCGCTGTGGTTCGTGCTTTAGGGGAAAAAGAAATTCCCTCGGTGATTATTCCTCATGGAGTCAATTTCCGATTTCAGATGTTGCCACGCCCGCAGCACGCAATCGCAGAATATGATGAGGTGCATCCATTCCGATTACTGTACGTTTCCATTATCTTTGATTACAAGCATCATCGCGAGGTCGTTGAGGCCGTCAGTTCATTGCGAATGACTGGGATACCTGTCTGTCTTGATCTAATCGGAGGGGTAGGGGATTCGCGGGTGTATGAAGCTTTGAAAGAAACCATGGCAAAGGAAGACCCAGCAGGCTCATGGTGCAATTATTTGGGGAATGTCCCCTTCGGAAAATTACACGCTTCCTACCAGAATGCTGATTTATTTATCTACGCTTCTAGTTGCGAGAATCTCCCCAATATTTTATTAGAGGCGATGGCAGCAGGATTGCCCATCGCTTGTTCTGATCGCGGCCCAATGCCCGAAGTGCTGGGAGAGAGCGGTGTCTATTTCGATCCAGAAAATCCTGCAGAAATTGCGCAGTCTATTGTTGAACTGCTGGAGCGACCGGCACAACGAGCCGCGCTAGCGCAGGCGGCCTATGATCGAGCGGCAGCGCACTCATGGGATAAATGCGCGGACCAGACCTTTGCCTTTCTCTCTCAGATCGCACGCCGCAAAGGGATTATCCCTGCAAGGACTAAGACCGTCACAGAACAACACGTATGAATCATCGAATTGTCATTCTCGGAGCTGGTGGCATGCTGGGCCATAAAATATATCAGGTAGCGAGGGATCGGTTCCCTGATACGATAGTCGCTTTGCAAACCACAATGGCCACTTCTCATTTTCGACATCTTTTCCCGCCGTCCGAAGTGCAGCTCATCGAAGGTTTGGACGCGACAGATTTTCACCAATTGAAGCGCGTGCTCGAACAAATGCAACCGACCGTAACGATCAACTGTGTTGGGGTCATCAAACAGCGAACAGAAGCCAAAGCTGCCATTCCCAGTATTACGATTAATGCACTTCTGCCTCATAAATTAGCCGAGATTTGTGGTGCTTGGGGCGGTCGCGTAATTCATTTCAGTACGGATTGCGTCTTCAATGGCAAACGTGGTTCTTATACTGAAGAGGATTTGTCGGATGCCGAAGATTTATATGGGAAAACCAAGTTTCTTGGTGAAATCAGCTATGCAAATACGCTGACCCTGCGGACCTCAATTATTGGACGAGAACTGGCGCGGCATGTATCTCTGCTGGATTGGTTTATCAGCCAGAATCACAAAACGGTGAAAGGCTTTACCCGCGCGTTTTATTCTGGAGTAACGACAAATCATCTGGCGGTTCTAGTTAGCGACATTATCAAAAAGCACCCAAATTTATCAGGTTTGTATCAGGTTGTGGGTCAGCCCATCTCCAAATATGATTTGCTGATAATGATTCGGGACGCTTATCAATTAGACATTGAAATCGTTCCCGAGAAAGAATTCTATTGTGATCGGACTATGAAGGGTGACAAGTTATACCAGGCGATTGGTTACGTGTGTCCTTCCTGGCCAGAACTGATATCTCAACTTGCAACAGACCCCACCGATTATGAAAGCTGGAGGCAGTAAACGTGAAACCATTTGAAGGAAAACGCATTCTTGTGACCGGAGGAACCGGATCCTTGGGCAAAGTGCTTGTCCGCAGGCTCTTAAGCGACGAGATGGGGCGGCCCGATAAAATCATCATCTTTTCTCGCGACGAAGCCAAACAGCATGAGATGCGCATGGAATATCATCATCGCATTGCGGCTACGGATGAAATTATTTACCGGAATTTTCAGCAGAAGCTGGTTTTTCGGATTGGAGATGTGAGGGATTTTCATAGTGTGGCAGCGGCTCTGAGAGATGTCGATGTTGTCTTTAATACCGCAGCCCTGAAGCAGGTTCCCACTTGTGAGTATTTTCCGTATGAAGCTGTGCGCACAAATATCGAAGGCCCGGAAAATATTGTCAGGGCGATTCAGGAACATAACTTACCGATTGAGGTGGTTGCAGGAATATCGACAGACAAGGCCTGTAAGCCGGTCAATGCAATGGGCATGACTAAGGCTATTCAGGAGCGCTTGTTTATCCAGGCTAATATGAGATGTGCGGGCACGCGATTTGTCTGTGCCCGTTATGGAAACGTGTTGGCCTCGCGTGGTTCGGTGATCCCGCTTTTTCACGATCAGATTCGCAATGGGGGGCCAGTTACGATCACAACGACAGATATGACGCGTTTTCTGCTGAGTCTGGACGATGCCGTCGACACTATCTTCGCGGTTGTCAAGGATGGCTTACCGGGGGAAACCTACGTGCCGCGGGCACCGTCCGCTAAGGTGACGGATATTGCTGCGGTTCTTATTGGAGATCGGGATATCTCCATCAAGGAAATCGGGATTCGCCCCGGCGAGAAGATTCATGAAATTATGGTAAGTGATGAAGAAGCCCATCGAACGGTAGAAGCCGGGAAATGGTATTCGATTTTGCCTATGCTACCGGAAGTTTGTGGAGAGCGAACCGGCTCCGGCTGTCTGACGAAGGAATACAGTTCTGCCGACAGCGTGATGACGCTTGACGAAACACGCGATCTGCTGAAGCGGAAGCGCCTGATGCTCGAAGATGTGGCACATCAAACACAGGAGACCTTACGGTGAGAATTCTAACAGTATTAGGAACGCGGCCAGAGATCATCCGCCTGAGTCTGGTTATTAAACTGCTAGATCAATGTGCCGAACACATTCTGGTGCATACCGGACAAAACTATGATGATCGCTTGAACGAGATATTTTTCCGTGAAATGGGAATTCGGGTACCTGATCTTTTTCTGGGGATCAAGGGACAGGGATTTGCTGATCAAATCGGGCAGATACTCCATCGCAGCGAAGAGGTCTTCTTAAAGTATCGCCCAGATCGAGTCTTAATTCTGGGGGATACGAATAGTGGACTGGTATCGATTGTGGCCCGTCGTTTAGGCATTCCTGTTTATCATATGGAAGCAGGCAATCGTTGCTATGATGATCGTGTTCCTGAGGAAGTAAACCGCCGTGTAATTGATCATTCAAGTACGATTTTGATGCCATATACAAATCGGAGCCGTGCGAACCTGATCCGAGAAGGCATTGACGGGAATCGGATTTATGTGACCGGAAACCCCATTAAGCAGGTGATTGATACGTATGCAGATCAAATCAGCACGAGTCTGTCCTTGTCGAACCTCGGGGTTGAGGCGGGGCAATATTTTTTGGTTACGATCCATCGGGCGGAGAATGTAGATATTGAAGAACGGCTCAGAAAGCTGATTGACGCTTTGGTCGGACTGCATGCAGAATATCGCTATCCGGTGATTTGTTCGTTTCATCCAAGGACGCGGGCAAAGGTCAATCAATTCAAAATCAATCTGGAATACAGCGGCATCCGATTCGTTGAACCGTTGGGGTTCTTCGATTTTGTGAAGCTTGAACAGCACGCCTTTTGTCTGTTGTCGGATAGTGGAACAGTTCAGGAAGAGGGCTGCATTTTTGGAGTCCCGAATATTACGATTCGTGATGTGACGGAGCGCCCAGAAACACTGGAGTGTGGATCCAATGTTCTGGCGGGATGTGAACCGGAAAAAATAAAATCGCTGGTTCGCTTGGTGACGGGAGAAAAACAGAGATGGGTACCTCCGGCAGAATATCTGGCAACCAATGTTGCCGAAACGGTGTGCCGGATATTATTGGGTTACCGGATGCCTGATCTGGCGGAGCTCGCCTGGAATCAAACGAACTCAAATTAGGTGAGGCTTCCGTCGGTGCGAATTCTAATCGTAGTTGTTTATTACTATCCCAGCACGAGTTCAGCCGCAAAGCTGATTGGTGATCTGGCTCTTGAGCTAAAAAAACAAGGTCATAAAGTCACGATTCTTACGCCTTCAGAGTTAGTTCAGGAAAATCTGGAGATATGCGATGAAGATGGCGTCAGAGTAGTCCGGGCGAAAACTGGAAAACTCAAAGGAGTATTTCGAGTTCTCCGCGCTTTCCGTGAAACACGCGTTTCCTCTACCTTGTGGCGGAAAGGAAAAAACTACCTGCTATCAAACCCGGCAGATCTGGTGATTTATTATTCGCCCACGATTTTTTTTGGCGGGCTTGTGGAAAAATTAAAGGCGCATTGGAAGTGTCGAACTTATTTAATACTGCGCGATATTTTCCCGCAGTGGGCAGTGGATGCGGGTATTTTAAAAAAAGGACTGGTCTATCGTTACTTCCGCACAAGAGAACTTCAACAATATCGCGCAGCAGACGTGATTGGCGTTCAATCGCCCGCAAATTTAAAATATTTCGAGGAACAAACATTTGCCCGGAAGCCTTCTCTGGAAGTGCTTTATAATTGGACTCAAACAGATCAGATAGTCACATCCACAACCTATCGCACGAAGTTGCGTTTAGAGGACAAGGTTGTCTTTTTCTACGGTGGAAATATCGGCGTAGCGCAGGACATGGATAATATTGTTCGACTGGCTGAACGATTGCAAGATCAGGCACATATTTATTTTTTGCTTGTTGGCGAAGGTAGCGAAACGGAGCGACTGAGAAAGCTTATTGAGAAAAAAGGCCTGAGAAATATGGCGATTCTGGACGCCATCAGCCAGGAGGAATATCTGAAGATGCTCTCCGAATTTGATGTCGGATTAATTTCTCTGAACAGCCGCTTGAAAACCCAAAATATTCCGGGAAAGTTGCTCGGATACTTACAGGTTTCAATTCCTATTCTAGCAAGTATTAACGAAGGCAATGATCTGAAGGATATTATAGAAATAAATCGCGTCGGACTTGTCAGCATAAATGGCGATGATGAGGCGTTATATGAAAATGCCAAGATTCTGGCCAACGATGTGAAGTTGCGCAAAGAGCTTGGAAATAACACACAGCAGCTATTACAAAAGCACTTTGCAGTTTCCTCTATTGCTGCTCAAATATTGTCACACGTCAAAAATAACCATTAATTATGTCTTCTACTGTTCTTGTTACCGGGGCAACAGGATTTGTCGGAAAGAGTGTCTGTGAAGAATTGAGCGCCTCCGGCTATGTTGTCCGACGTGCAGTTCGAGGTTCGGATGTTGGGTTGGCGGGAATCACTGTTGGGGAGATCAACGGGCAGACGGATTGGACGGAAGCCCTTGATCAGGTGGATACCGTAATTCACCTGGCAGCGCGTGTGCATATGTTGCATGACCAATCGGCTGATCCGCTAGCTGCGTACCGTGTTACAAACGTTGCGGGAACTTTAAATTTAGTGCAACAAGCCATTCAGGCTGGGGTTCGGCGATTTATTTTTCTTAGTTCTATTAAGGTTAATGGCGAAAGAACAACGGAAAAACCATTCGAGGAAACCGACCAGCCTGGCCCGCTTGACCCATATGGTCGTAGTAAATGGGAAGCGGAGCAAGTACTTCAGACTCCCACAATTCAAAATTCGATTGAAGTGGTTATTCTCAGACCTCCACTCATTTACGGGCCTGGTGTAAAAGCAAATTTTTACCATCTGCTTAAGGCGACCTTTGCGGGGATCCCGCTTCCATTAGGAGCAATAAAGAATCAACGAAGCCTGCTATATCTTGGGAATTTGGTTGACGCTCTCAAATGTTGTATCAACCATCCAAAAGCTATTGGACAAACATTTCTTGTTTGTGATGCTACTGTGTCTACACCTAACTTAATTTTTGTTATCGCTGCTTCACTGGGCCGATCTCCACGGATATTAAATGTTCCAATTCGCATATTGCAATTGTTAGGGAACCTGGCAGGCAAGTCTGGTGAAGTGGACCGACTCATTTCGTCGTTGGTTATTAATAATCGCAAAATACTCACTGATCTCAACTGGATGCCGCCGTACACATTTGAGCAAGGAATTGCAAAAACTGTGGAGTGGTTCATTGTGAGTAAACAGATCTAGCTTAAGTTAAGCCTAAGTATGCCTGTAGACATTTTATATCTTTTGCTTTTATTAAGTGTCACTATAGCTAGTGGATTGCTAACCTTTTATGTACGGAAAATTGCCCTTGCGCAATCCATTATTGATATCCCAAACGAGAGAAGTTCACATACTCAACCAACACCACGCGGTGGTGGATTAGCAATTGTAATTGTTACCGTGCTCGCGTGGATTTGTTTAGGCCTTGGTTATTTCCACTTTCGCTGGCTTGAGGTTTTAGGTTACGCTTTGCCTACGCTTTTTATTGCTGGGATTAGCTGGATAGATGATTTACGATCTTTGCCTAACAAGATTCGTTTTCTGAGCCACCTGCTTGCTGCCGGATGCGCGATTTTTGTTTTTGGTTATTTTCAGAATATCGGATTGATTGACGGCTGGGAACTGCACTTGGGCAGATGGGGCATTCCGCTCACCTTATTTTGGATTGTGGGGCTAACAAATGTCTACAATTTTATGGACGGAATTGATGGGATTGCAGGCACGCAATCTATTATTGCAGGTATCAGTTGGAGCCTTATCGGGTTTACGTACAATCAGCCGATGATTGTTTTACTGGCCTTGGGATTGACCGCGAGTAGTATGGGTTTTTTATATCACAACTGGCCGCCCGCGCGGATTTTTATGGGGGATGTTGGCAGCGCTTTTCTTGGCTATTCCTTTGCCGTGGTGCCGCTTATGCTGGGGCGGGAAACGCCCGTAAATCTGTTATTGCTCGCAGTTTTTCCGCTTTGGCTTTTTATTGCTGACGCTACGTTCACGATATTGCGACGGGCGCAAAGAAGGGAAAATATTTTCACAGCGCATCGGTCGCATTTATATCAGCGGCTAGTGCTTGCTGGGTATCCGCATCGAACTGTGACTTTGTGGTATACATTTTTATCCATGGTTGGTGCTGGTGCGGCTTGTTTGCTAGTTTATTCTCCTGCCAATTGGGGGAAAACGATGATACTTATCACTATTTTATTTTTCGCGTTCGTTTTATTACATCAGGTTGTATTATCTGCTGAGAGAGCAAAAAAATATCGTTCGAGCAGTCAGGAACGAGATTTATACAACATAAAAGTAAACCCGTAAGGTTCACTTTGCTTGCCTCAACCATAAACTGTCTAGCAGTTGATTATTTGTAAGCCCCTGATAGAAACAACAAGAGATATATGCAAACCCACCTTCTAAAATACCGGGCTGTCATAATTGCCATTGCGCAGTCATTTTTACTCGTTTTAGCTTATTACTGTAGTTTTTTACTCCGCTTTGACTTTCGAATCCAAGGGCTTGGCTATCGCAATTTGATTCTGCAGGCTATTCCTGTTTTGTTGATAGTGAAATTAGTGGTTTTCTATTACTATCGCCTTTTTAGCGGTTGGTGGAAATACGTTGGCATGAGCGATTTGCTCGATATTGTAAAAGCATCTATGGTTGGATCAGGTCTTTTTTATATTGCCATTTATGCGATTTACGGAATTCAGGGTTACCCCCGCTCTACATTTTTAGTAGATATGATGTTGACTGTTGCCTTTATCGGCGGCACAAGATTTGTGGTTAGGGCATATTCTGAGCAAGCACGAACAGGTTTTGCAGGAGCGAATACGTTAATCATTGGAGCAGGGCGGGCTGGTAACATCATCATTCGAGAATTGAAAAGTAATGCAACACTGGGCTATCACCCGGTTGGATTAGTAGATGATAATCCAACCAAAAAGGGGATTAGCATGCAAGGTGTGAAGGTATTGGGGACAACAGATGATTTACCCGATTTAATTGAAAAATATGAGGTGAAACGGATTTTGATTGCGATCACCGGGGCCAAAGGTGCACAAATCCAGCGGATTATTGAAAAGTGCCGCGTTTGTAATGTGCAATTTCAAATTCTCCCACCGATGAGCCATTTGATTAACGGCTCAGGTGCTATTAATCAGCTTCGCCAAGTTAATATTGAAGATTTACTCGCCCGCGATGCAGTTCAGTTGGATTTAGATCACATTGGTGAAAAGCTCACAAATAAGACAATCCTGGTGACAGGCGCTGGTGGTTCGATTGGTTCGGAGCTTGTCCGCCAAGTCGCAACATTCAATCCTGCTAAAATTATCCTGTTTGAGCGTTCCGAAAATGACCTGCACAAGATTGATATTGAATTGGCCGAAACATTGCCACAACTCAATTATCTACCTGTCGTGGGTGATATTTTGGATGCTGATTACGTGCGCGAGGTAATTGCTGAACATCGCCCGCACGCAATTTTCCATGCGGCGGCCTATAAGCATGTGCCGATGATGGAAAAGAATTGCTTTCAAGCCATACGAAATAACGTGGTTGGCACTTTTAATTTAGCGATGATTGCGGATGAATATCGCGTCGCTGATTTTGTCATGATTTCCTCTGACAAAGCTGTGCGCCCCACCAACATTATGGGCGTCACCAAACGTGTCGCAGAGTTAATTATTCTTGGCCTGCAACATCAAAACACAAAATTTGTTTCTGTCCGATTTGGCAACGTATTAGGTAGCAATGGCAGCGTGATCCCCCTTTTTAAAGAACAGCTTGCCAATCGCAAACCTCTGACGGTAACGCATCCTGACGCTACACGTTATTTCATGACTATTCCCGAAGCTACGCAATTAGTTTTACAAGCCTCGACCATGGGCAATGGCGGCGAAATCTTTGTGCTGGATATGGGGAAATCGGTCAAAATTGTTGACCTGGCTGAAAATCTGATTCGACTTTCCGGCTTAGAACCAGGGCGTGACATCCCGATTATTTTTACCGGCTTGCGCCCCGGCGAAAAGTTATACGAAGAATTAATGCTGGATGGTGAGGGCATTAAACCGACCCCCCATCAAAAAATCCGAGTCTTGGATGGCGGCGCTGTGAGTTTTGGCCAAGTTCAGATTTGGGTTGAGCAACTGACAGACTTGGTTGAATGTAAAGACATTGCTGGTTTAATTTCCAAACTAAAGGAAATCGTTCCTGAATACACGCCAAGCAAAGAAATTCTGGACAAAGCCGAGCAATCCCGCGAAATAGAGGTTTCCGAAATACCATCACGCTAAGTTTGTTAATTCAGCTCTCCTTTCCTTACCTTTCAGCCAAAAGTAGAACTACTTCTATTTTTCCTCTTGAGTGAATTCTATTGAATTGCAATTTGTCTTGCAGTGTGTCCGCGTAGCTATTTGCGATGAACGGCGAGCGCAATTGCTAGTGCTGATTCCGAATATTAGTGATTGGGCTGCAGTGCTGAACTTGGCGCATCACCACGGTGTTATTCCGCTGCTTTATATACATCTGAAAGAGACTGTGTGGGAAGTATTGCCTAACGACGCAAGAGAAGCGCTCGAAACTGCACATCGAATGAATGCGAGCCACGCGCTATCATTAACTGGTGAATTGTTACGTTTGGTCAGTATTTTGCAGGCACATAATATCTTTGCGTTACCGTATAAAGGGCCTGCACTAGCGGCGCAGCTTTATGGTGATGTCGCGATGCGGCAATACGGCGATCTGGATGTCGTCATTAACAAATCAGATTGGGCAAAAGTAGATAGCTTGTTGAAAAATGACGGCTGGGAAATAGATTATCAACTTAATCCTATCCAAGAATCATTTTTTCAAAAAGGCTATAACGTTCATTCCTATTTTTCATCGCGTCGTAACACTATATTAGAGGTGCATTGGGCATTTGCTGAGCCGTTGTATTCATTTCCGGCTTTACTCTCTGACCTTGGCGCTTCAACAGGAACAGTACCGATTGCTGATGGTGAGGTTTCAAGCCTTAGCCCAGAAGAGCTATTATTTATTTTATGTTTTCATGGCACCAAGCATAAGTGGGAACGGTTGGGCTGGTTAGTTGATATTGCTTATTTACTACACTGTTATCCTCAACTTGATTGGCAACGTGTGTATGCGTTGACCACAACATTTCGATTGTGTCGAGCCTTGAGAACGATGTTGTGTATTGTTCATTTAATTAAGGTGACCAATCTCTCCAAAGAGGTTTACACCGATGCTTTTTCAGACCCTATTGCCATTTCTGTGGCACAAGAGATAGCTGGCCTATTATTTTCTAATCCGCTTGCAGCAGAGGGGTATATTAGCAACCAGGTATATCTCAAGATGCGTGAGGATTGGCGTGATCGTTTCGCTTATTACTATCACATCATTTTTAAGACAATTCCATTGGACTGGGCTTTAATTCCTTTTGCGCTTCCTCGCTTCTTATTTTTTCTCTATTATCCCGCCCGCGTAATTCGATTGCTGCGCAAATATCTGGTGCGCGAAGATATTTAGCAGCTAGTTCCCACATAAATTTTCCTGCCTTTTACGGTGCCAGCGGCACGAACGTTTCGTCCTGCTGATGCTTCCGTTCCCACTTCAAAAAATCATAATAACCACATCGGTTTTTGTCCGGGTATTCGCGGCATACGCCGGGGCGATGTTCGTACACGGTGCAGCGGCGTTCTTTTTGATCAAAGAAGCGGCAGATCGTTTTGTACACTGTGTCTTTGCGATGTTTCAGGATGCGTCCGTACCCCTTGATTAATTTTGTAAATTTCGCTTCTGCTTCCGTATGCGAAATTCCAAATCGCTTGCCTAAGCGTGTGACATCTCGTTTCGTGACGATGATGTATTCGTACGAACAACAATAACCGGGACATTTTGCGCAATCATATTTTAGTTTCAGGACGGGAAGTTCTTTAGCCATAAAAATTAAAAATTAAACGAGCTTTGCAGGTTTCAATCAGGCTTGCCAGCCATACAACGTTATTAGCTTATGGTGGAGAAAGCAGCGCACGCACAACATAACCAAATTATTTCGCGCATCAGCTAATAATGCGAAATTTGATTACTGATTCGACTTTTGTACAAAAAAACTAATTTCGCAGAATTACATTCACGCCTGAAAAAACTGCTAATGCTAAGTGATACTGAAGTGGCAAGCTGCAAACAGTCGCAACAAAACCCAAAGACCCAAGCCCAAAGACCTAAGTTCGATTTCTCATTTCTTCCAATACAATTCTTCCGCATTCCACAGCGAGCGTGGCAAAATCACGCTGGGGCGATAATTGCCCAGATTGGCTTTAGCTCCGCTGGCAAAATTGCGTACCACTAACGGCGTCATGGGCAATTGTTCAGCGAAAAGTTTTTGCGCTGACTCGAATTTTTGTTTACGCGCGGCGGCGTCTGTCGTGTTTTCGACGGCCTGTGCCAATTCATCAAAATTCTTTTCCCAGTCCGCCTGTGCTTGTTTTTGTCCAATGAACCAATAGCGTTGACCGCCGCCGATTTTTAGGCCTGTCACTAACGTAGCCGGATCAGTGTCTGTCGGCGCGTAACCGTGAATCGCTGCATCATAACTCAGCTTCTTTCCGATCATTTCAACGAACGCATTTTTGTCCAGCGGAGCGACATTTACTTTGATGCCGAGCTTGGCTAAATCCTCCTGAATGACCGTCGCCATTGCTTTGCGCACGGCGACAGTTTCGTCCACGATCAACGTGAATTCGACGGCCTGACCTGCTTTGTCTACCAGCGAGTTATCACGCGCAGTGAATCCCGCCTCCTGCAATAATCCTTTTGCCTTCTGCAAATCAAATTCGTATTTAGTTACATCGCTGCTCGCCCATTGTTTATTGGCGGGTGACGCTAAGCCATAGAGCGGCGCTCCCAAACCGCGCAGCACGTTTTGAATGATCGTGCTGCGATCAATTGCCATTGCTATCGCGCGGCGGAATTTTAAATCGGCAAACCACGCGTGTTTATTGGGTGCAACGAATGATTGACCTGCTGCGTCTTTGCCGTCATTCAAGTTGAACCACAGAAAATCTGTCACCATCGAAGCGCCCCAATCTTTCACAATCGCATTCGCAGGCGGTTGTTGCTTGAGCGTAGCAAAATTGGCGGGCGCGATATTGTCGAGCAAATCCACTTCGCCTTGCTGAAATTTCAGCAGGGAATTGTTCGCGTCAGGAATCGCTTCGATGACTAATTCGTCTAAGTACGGCAACTGATTTCCGGCACTATCTTTTTTCCAATAGTTCGGATTGCGCGCCAAAATTGTGCGTTGTCCTTCGGCGTATTCTTTCAGCGTGAATGCACCTGTGACGGCTAAATCTGCAGGCGGCGTTGCGACACCCCACGCTTTTGCAAATGAGCCAGCGTCATAGGCTCCTAACAGTTTGTGACGTGGCAATACGCTGACAACCGCGAGAAAGGATTCGAGTGAAGCGATAGCGCGCGGCAATTCCATTTTGACGGTGCGCTCGTCAATTTTGGTCAATGCGATTGGCTTGTCATCTACTAAATAATTTTCCCGAAAGAGCGATCCCGATTTTTCATCTGTAGCGACTTTGTAAGTGAACAACACATCATCCGCCGTGAGCGGCGTGCCGTCTGAGAACTTCAATCCTTCACGCAATTTCAGCGTGATTGTTTTTCCTTCGTTGCTCGCCTGCCAGCTTTCCGCCAACCCCGGCACAAATTTTTGCGTGTCGTGGTCGAATTCGGCTAAGTGCGATTGCAATAAATACAGCGCGATGGTGGCCGACACAGTGTCGCCCGCGTGCAGGAAATTGAATGTTTTTGGTGTACCGCGATCCGCTACGATCAAACGACCGCCGCGTGCGCCGACTTGTCGTTCTTGTGAAATGGAACTTTCTGTAGAAGTGGAAGGTTTGCAGGCGGACAGTGCGATTAGTCCTAACAAAAGTGCAACAATGACAATTCGTGTTCGCATAAAAAATTGGTAATCTCGTGTTGGGAATTCATCATTGGGGCGCGTTCCAGCGAGGCGCGATTACAGCATAGCCAGCGGTGCGAAGTAAAGAGAATGATTTGCACCATTTTCAAGTTTTCAGTTTTGCCGTTCAAGGGTATGATTTGCGCGCCCTACGAGATTCGTTTTCGCGCTCTAAGCTCGAAACCCGAAACCCAAAACCCGAAACTCTTTAATGGATAGCCGACTCATCCCTTCAATTTCACGCCTGATTGCCAAACGCCTTGTGTGGGCGATCCCTTCGTTATTGCTGATTTCGTTGTTGAGCTTTGCATTAATTAATGCAGCGCCGGGCGATGCCTTTGCGGAGCTTTCACAAGACCAGCGCATCAGTCAGGAAACGATTGCGCGTTTGCGCGAACAGGCTGGGTTAGATCGTCCGCTACTTGCGCGTTATGGCAATTGGCTCATGCACGCTGTGCACGGCGATTTGGGCGTTTCACTCAGCGAACAATTATCTGTGACAAAAATTATCGGCGCACGGCTCGGCAATACGTTGAAGCTTTCGTTGTCGGCGACGGTATTGGCGTTGTTGATTGCTTTGCCGCTTGGCGCGTTGAGTGCCAAAAAACAAGGCGGATGGGTGGATCGTGTGACGGGCGCGTTAACGCTTGTCAGCATTTCTACGCCGCGCCTTGTGTTGGCAATACTTGCGCTTGTGTTTGCCGCGCGTTCGGGGCTGTTTCCGATTGGGAATGTTCGTTCGCTGCAAATTGCGAATGATTGGTCAGCGGCTTCGATATTGGATGGATTGCATCATTTGCTGTTGCCTGCGCTGGTGATGAGCTTGCCGCTCGCCGCAATTTATTTGCGGCAAACACGTGCCGGATTGTTAGAAGTTTTGTCGGCAGATTTTATTCGCACTGCGCGCGCCAAAGGTTTAAGCGAGTGGACAATCATCAGCAAACATGCGGCTCGCGTAGCGGCTGTGCCTTTGATTACGCTGCTCGGTTACGCGATAGCAATGTTGCTGAGCGGTTCAGTCATTGTCGAATCCGTGATGAGTTGGCCCGGCATCGGACAATTAGCCGTGAGCGCCACACGCACGCGCGACATTCCGGTACTAATGGGTGTAGTAATGCTGGCTGCTGTGATGATGCTGATTGGAAACCTGTGCGCGGATATTTTGCAGTTAGTGGTTGATCCGCGCTTACGCCAAGAAGACAACGGGACAACCGGACAACCGGACAAGGAGAATTTGAAATGAAGAATTCCCTCGTCCGATTGTCTGGCAGTCCCGCAGTTCTGCAGTCTCGCAAAAAAATTGGCTTCGCAATTCTCGTTGTTCTCTATCTGCTGTCCTTAATAGGCGGTTTTCTTGCGCCGTACAATCATCGTTCACAATCCAAAACGACGCCGTACTTATCGCCTACGAGAGTACATTTTTTTGATGATAGTTTTCACTTGCGCCCCTTTATTTATCGGCCTCGCCTTGCCGATCAGCTTTTATTTTTGTATGACGAAGACCGCACGCAAACTTATCCGCTGCAATTTTTTGTACGCGGCGAGAGTTATTATTGGTTCGGCTTACTCGAATCGAATTGGCATTTGGTTGGTGTCAGTAACAATGCAAATGAAGCGACTCCACGTGTGCATTTGCTTGGCACTGACGAATTAGGGCGCGATATTTTGGCGCGGCTTTTGTATGCAGGCCAAATTTCTTTGTTGATTGGGCCGCTTGGTTTGTTGCTGGCGTATTTGCTGGGCGTCAGTATCGGCGCACTTTCTGGTTATGCGGGCGGTGCCTTGGATGCAGTGCTCATGCGAGCCGCTGAAATTGTGATGTCATTACCGACGTTGATTTTGATTTTGGCGTTTCGCGCGGCGTTTCCGCTCAGCGTTACGCCGCTGCAAGTTGCATTCATGATGATTACAATTTTTGCCGCAGTTGGCTGGGCCGAAATCGCACGGCTGACGCGCAATCTGGCTTTGGCAGAACGCAACAAAGATTATATCGCGGCGGCGCAATCGCTCGGCGCTAAAAGCCCGCGCATTATCGGCTTGCATATTTTGCCAAATATCAGCACGCCCTTGCTTACACAATTTGCGTTGACCGCGCCGACCTTCATCCTCGCAGAAATCACGCTGTCATTCCTTGGCGTAGGCGTGCAGGAACCAAGTGCAAGCTGGGGCACAATGCTTGCCGCCGCAAAAGATTTGTCTGTGCTGAAAAATTATTGGTGGATGTTATCGCCTGTTGTTTGCGTATTTTTGTCTGCACTGGCTTTTCAGTTATTGGGCGAACGAGAAAACAGCTAGAGGCTATCTCAAAAATAGAAAATAGCACCAACCGTATTACGGGTGGTTCGCCCGTAGGTGTGCGGACGAGCCGTCCGCACTACAATGCCATCTTGTTTCCCTCTTCTTGAGATAATCACTAACAAAATTGTGAGGCGGGTTGTTTACCTGCCCTTGTTTGCGAAGCTTTATCTGGGCGGGTAAACAACCCGCCTCACAATTTTGTTAGTAAACGTAAGTTACAAAATACTAGCGGCGCAGGTATTTCACTAATTTATCAGTTGTATCTGTGCAAATCCCGTCCACTCCATACCCAATCATCCGCGCATAATCAGCTTCACTGTTGGCAGTCCACACATACAATTTTTTGCCTTGTTGTTTGATACGTTTGGCTAAAATGTGTGTGCAAAGTTTTACCTGCATGCACAAGGTTTGATAGGGGAAATATTTCAATGCTAGCCACGGAAAAGCTTCGCGCCAGCGCACCGTCGGGTTAAGCGTAGCGTTGCCGAGAATCACGCCGATTTCTATATCACGAATTTCCCCGCCCAATTTTTTCATCAGTTGCAAATCGAATGACGCCAACATCACTTCGTTTTGACAGCCGAATTCACGCACTATTCGCACCGTTTCCGCCGCTGCATTTGCATCCTTGATTTCCAGATATAACTGCACTTTGCCGCGCGCGAGTTCTAACGTTTCCTGTAACGTCGGAATGCGTTCGCCTTTGCCAGCGTCCGCTTTGCGAATTTCGGATAATGGCAATTGCGTAATCCAGCCGCGCATATTGGTGTGAATTTTTAAATTGTCGTCGTGCGAAACGACTACGTGATTGTCGCGCGTTGCATACAAATCCAGTTCGATCATGTCCGCGCCCATTTCGATAGCACGAGCAAAAGCGCGCAACGTATTTTCAGGTTCTACGGCCTTAGCGCCGCGATGAGCAATGATGAGCATAAAGATGAAGTCAGAAGTCGGAACGCGGAAGTCAGAATAAATTTTGAGCCTCGTGTTTTGCGTTGCGAGAGTTATGAAGATGAGGCAATAGTTACAAACTTCCGCATTCCGACTCCTCCCAAAAAACATATCTTACCATCACTTCCGCAATCAAAAGTTGAACTTTTTCGCGGGAATTTCATTGGCTTTATCACTGCTTTGTAAGAGGTCGCGCATAGCCTTTTCCTATTTTCATAGCTGGTCGCAAATAGTGTTTTCTGGTTGGCTACACGAAAAGAAATATGAATTGGTTTGATCTCTCAACATATTCGCAGCGCAACAAAATATTATGGTGGAGTGTACTCGGCATTGGCGCACTCGCCACGCTTTACAGCCTCACACAACTACACACATTAACGCACACACAGCTTTGGCAATTCGTTTGTTTTCTTTTCGTGATTATTTTTGCAGGGCGTTTGACGATAGCTACGCCTAGCAATGCAGGGACACTTTCACCGACAGATGCACTGATTTTTCTGGCAATGTTTTTTCTTGGCACACCTGCAGCAACCATTGGCGCAGCGCTGAATGGATACATCGCTACCACCGCAACCAATCGTAACAAGCCGGAACGTTTATACGGAGCCAGCAATCAAGCCTTTGCGACCTGGATTGCTGGCACATTGCTTTACCAAACTGTGCACTATCAGTGCACAGTTGCGTGGCGCGATTTTTCCGCTGCTGAGGTGCAATGGGATTTGTTCTTCGTCGCCGCCGTAGCGATGAGTGCCGTATATTTTCTGAGTGGCTCTTTTACCACCGCAATTTTCCAAGCCTCGCAACGACAATTAAATTTATTCGCATTCTGGTGGCAACATCATTTGTGGTCGGGCTTGTACGTGTTTGCAACGGGCTTCGTCAGCCTGTTCATCTATATTTTGATTCAGGTTTACAGCCCGCTTTGTTTGTTGTTATTGCTGCCCGTTGTCGCAGTCAGCTTTATCGCGTGCCGCAATTATTGGGCGAAAGTAGAAAGTGTCTCGCAAGACTTGGCTGAAGTTTCGCGCTTGCATTTCGCTACAGTGGAAGCGCTTGCCACAGCGATTGATGCTAAGGATCAAGTCACACATGAACACGTGCGCCGTGTACAAATTTATGCCGAAGAAATGGGGCGCATTTTTAAATTGTCCGCCGACGAAATCGAAGCGCTACGGGCGGGCGCGCTGCTCCACGACATCGGCAAATTGGCCGTGCCCGATCATTTGCTCAACAAGCCCGGCAAGCTCACACCCGCCGAATTTGAAAAAATGAAAGTTCACACGACTGTCGGCGCACGCATTTTAGAACGCGTGAATTTTCCTTATCCGGTTGTGCCGATTGTGCGCTATCACCACGAACGCTGGGATGGCAAAGGTTATCCCGAAGGATTGCGCGGCGACACGATTCCATTAACCGCGCGCATTTTAAGCGTAGTGGACTGCTTTGACGCCGTGCGCGAACCGCGTGCTTATCGCCGTGCGATTTCGCGCACGGATGCTTGTCAATTACTGCTCACACAAAGCGGCAAACATTTTGACCCGCAAGTCGTCACTACATTTTTAGAAAATCTGCCAATTTTTGAAGCGCGTATTCAGGCCGCTGGAATCGCATTGCAATCATCCGAAGAAGACGCGCTGGGCTTGTTTGTGCCAGCCAGCGACGAAAGTGAATCTTCGACTGTCAGCACGCAGCCGGAATTTTGGGGGCAAATTGCAGCGGCTCATCACGAAGTTGCCTCTTTGTATGAAATCGCGCGCACGTTCAGTACCTCGTTGGATTTAGAAGACACGCTTTCGATTTTTGTGAACAAGCTGAAACCGATTATCCCGTTTGATACGTGCGCGATTTATCTTTTTGATGATGAAAAGCAATGTGCGACGGCGCAATATGCCGTTGGGCAATTTGCTGATTGTTTTAAAGGGCAGGAAATTTTTCCCGGCGATGGCGTGATTGGCTGGGTGCTGGCGCATCGCAAAACGTTTTGCAATGCTGACCCTGCGCTTGATTTTGCAGCCTTACAAATTCCGAGCGAAGATTTTCGTACCTCTGCCGTCGCACCTTTGCTCAAAGGCGAATTGATGATCGGCGTCATCGCGTTGTACGCCGCGCAAATTGAACGCTACACAAACGATCATTTGCGCGTACTGGAAACAATTTCAACGCTTGCCGCGGATTCAATTTACAACGCGCTGGATCACGCCGAAACGCGCGAATTTGCTTTGACCGATGCATTGACGGGCATGCCAAACGCGCGCTCCTTACATTTTCAATTTGCGCAGGAATCAAACCGTGCGAACCGTTTAGGCTCGCCCTTGTCAGTGTTGATGATGGATTTGGACGGCTTCAAGAAAATCAATGACACGTACGGACACCACGCGGGCAACGAATTTTTGATTGGCATCGGCAATGTGATTTCCGGTGAATTACGCAGCTATGATTATTTGGCACGTTACGCGGGCGACGAATTCGTAGCGTTGTTGCCCGGCACTACACAACAAGATTTAGATGATTTGATGTGGCGTATTCAGCGCGCGGTAGAGAATTATAAATTGCCTGTGCGCGACGGCAGTAACGTGAAAGCAGGCGTTAGCCTTGGCGCAGCGCGCTACGGCCTCGAAGCAAATTCATTAGAGCGTTTATTACGTATCGCTGATCGCCGCATGTATAAAAATAAACAGCTCCGTCGGCAACATGAATTTTTGATGGAAGCAGGCGAGGCGGGCGACGCGATAGCGCAGGCGATAGATAGAAATTAAAATTGGGCTTTGGACTTTAAACTTTTGGGCTTTGTTTAGATTACGGTGCTGCAAGTTTTTAACTTTAGGGCAATAACTTGAAAAAGAAACAAAGGCCAAAGCCCCAAGACCTAAGACCGTTCTTGTAAAAATCTCACTACCCATTTCGCAATCAACTCTTCATCTGTTTTTTGCGTGAGCGTAGCCAACGCTTCATTCACGTGCTCTTCGCCAATTCTTGCTACGCGGTCATGCAACAATGCTGCGCTGTAATCATTCGTAAACTCAGGGTGAGCTTGCACGCCAAACATAAAACCTGAAACAGCAAAAGCGGCGACGGGGCAATGTTCAGCTTGCGCGAGAATTTCACTGTCAGGCGGTAATTGTTGCACCTGATCCTGATGCATGTAATGCAAAGAAAATTCATTTACGCGGGGCTGCATCCAGTCTTGCGATTTTGTAACAGTAGCCGTGCGAATGCCTGCGCCCCAGCCGTAATCAGATTTCGCAACCTTACCGCCTAAGGCTTCCGCCAGCATTTGATGCCCGAAGCAGATGCCAATGTATGGCTTGCGCGCAGCATATAATCGCTGCACAAATTTTTTGAGTTCATGAATCCACGCCACATCATCGTAAACAGAAAATTTCGACCCCGTACTCATAAATGCATCGCAATCATTGAGCGAAGCAGGGAACTCACCATTACAAATATCAAAAAATTGTAGCTCTATTTCCGGCGCGTTAGCGTTGAGCCAAGCTGAAAACATCGCTGGATAATCGCCTGCAATTGGCTGAAATTTTTCGGCGACATGATCGCAAAGTAGAAGGCCAATTTTCATAAAATGAACCACGGAGAATAAGGAGAATACGGAGAAGAAAACAACAGCTTTGCTAAATGATTAAACAAGGGGTGACTTAGATCAGAAATCGTCCCATCGCCCTTTCTCTCCTTTGTTCTTTCCCCGTGTCCTCCGTGTTCTCCGTGGTAATAATCAAAATCGCAATCGCAAATGAAATGACTTCGGACGAGTGAATGCGTCAAAGCCTAATTTTGACAATGTACAACCACGACCCGAATCTTTGACGCCAACCCACGCCAGCATCGGATCAAGATAATCGCAACGGTTCATATAAAACGTTCCGGTTTCGATTTTGTCGCCGATGCTCAATGCCGCATCAACGTCCGTAGTCCAAATCGAAGCAGTCAGTCCATACTGAGAATCATTCATCAACTGAATCGCTTCATCGTCCGATTTGACAGGCATGATACCGACTACGGGGCCAAAAGATTCTTCCGTCATCACAAGCATATTATGATCGACGTTGACTAATACTTGCGGCGCTAAGTACGGCGTGCCTTTTTGATTTTTTGGAAATAATGTCGGCGCAATTAATCCTTGCGCGCCGCGATTAAGCGCATCCTGAATCTGTTCGCGCACTTTGTCCGCCGCATCCGTTCTTACCATCGGCCCCAGCGTAACGCTTGAATCAAGCGGGTTGCCGAGCTTGTATTGTTTCGTCAATTCAACATAGCCTTCGACAAATTTTTCATATAAATCCTGATGCACATAAATGCGCTCAATCGCGCAGCACGATTGCCCTGAATTGAACATCGCGCCGTCCACAAGATTTTCAATTGCCGCTTCAAGCTGCGCATCTGCTCGCACGTAAGCGGGGTCTTTGCCTCCGAGCTCCAGGCCCGTAGCAATGAAGCGTTCGCTTGCCGCGCGTTGCACCGCGTGACCTCCGGCAACGGAGCCAGTGAACGCGACAAAATTAATGCGAGAGTCTTTGATGACTTCGGCGACTTGCGCGTGATCTATGTGCAAAAATTGAAACACGCCATCCGGCAAGCCCGCATTTTTAAAAGCTTCAGCGTAGCGTTCAGCTACGAGCGGAGTTTGTGGCGCAATTTTGAGAATGACCGAATTGCCTGCCAAAATTGCAGGCACAATCGCATTCACCGAAGCGAGCCACGGATAATTCCACGGCGCGAGAACTAACACTGTTCCAAGCGATTCACGGCGAATAAACCGCTGAAAATTTTCTTTTGGCTCAATCGTAATGTCGGATAAAGCTTCTTCGGCGATATCACAAAGATAGTTTACCCGCTCCGCAAATCCGCGCCGAAGCTCAAATGGACTATAAGCAATCGGACGCCCGATTTGCCACGTCAATTCTTCCCCGATTTTGCCTGCATGTTCCAGCAAATATGCCAGCATTTGGCGGCAAATATTGACGCGCTCGGCAATAGAAACGTGCTTCCATTCACGTTGCGCCACAACCGATTTTGCTAAAGCGGTTTCAATTTGTTCATGCGTCGCGAGCTCCCGCTCCACATAAATCATGCCGTCAATCGGGCTAATTGTTTGTTGTTTCATAATTTTATTATTGTCGTAGCGCAACCAGCATAGTTGCGACAGCTTTTGCCCCAGCAAAAGCTAATCTCTCCGGTTATCACAGTCTTTGTCAAAATCTCTACGATAACTCCACTTCCATTTCTCCCAAGCTGTCACCAATCCCGCTTTCACCGGATTCTGCAAAAAATAACGCACGACACGATGAAACTCTGCTTCATCACGAATGACATGGTCATAACTTTCTCGTTCCAAAAAGCTCCACTTCGCCCCAACACTTTATTACACTTTCGCGCCGTAAACCCTTTTAGCGATTCCATAATTTTACTCGTAGTAAAAACTTTGCTGGTAAATCGCAAGCCACGATTGGTCTGATAAGCTGCCAACTCTTTTTCGCTGAGGTATGGCGCAAACACTACGTGAACGTGATTTGGCATGATGCAATACGCGTCAAGGCGATAATCTTTGTTGTCCCGATAATGAAGGCTTTCCTGCATAATTGCCGCTACATTTTCTTCACCGAACCATGCTGGCCCTGAATTGTTGTTATGGAGTGCGTCTTCAAAGGTGCGAAACCAATAACGATGAAATTCTAATTCCTCATTTTCAGTTTTTAATTTTCCCTGAAATTTCTGTTGCTCCAACCACGATTTCTTTAGTTGATAGTCGTCAAGTAATGCCTGCGGAATTGAACCGTGCAACCGAAACGTTACAAATAAGGTTGCTCCGATTGGATGAATGTGTGGCAGGTTGCGTCGGAAATACTCTTTGTAACTTTCGTCTCGCATCTATTTGAATAGCGCAATTGTGTTTATGTAGCGCAACCCTGCCAAGGTTGCGACAGCGTTTGTGCAGCAAACGCTAATCTCTTACAGCCCTGAAAAATCTATCTAAATCTCACAGTGATAGCCGGAGTTCTGGTAATGAAAAGAGTAGTCTTTGCTATCGCAAAGCCTGTCGCAACTTTGGCAGGGTTGCGCTACTCCGGTGTCACATATGCCGCAGTGATGCCGCCATCTACGACAAATTCGGTTCCTGTCACATACGACGATTCGTCCGAAGCCAAATACAGCGCGGCATAGGCGATTTCTTTCGCTTCGCCGAAACGCCCCATTGGGATATGGACGAGGCGGCGTTGTTTCTTTTCTTCGGTGTTGAGGTAGCTCATCAGCAATTCGGTGCGGAGCGGCCCTGGGCATACGGCATTGACGCGGATGTTTTCGCGGGCGTGGATGACGGCTAATTCGCGCGTCATGGAAAGCACTGCGCCTTTGCTGGCGGTGTAGGCGATTTGCGGAGTCGCTGCGCCGAGCAACGCTACGAAAGAGGCGGTGTTGATGACGGAACCGCCGCCAGCGCGACGGATGGCAGGGATGCCGAATTTGCAGCCGAAAAATACGCCTTTCGCGTTGATGTTCATCGTCAAATCCCAAATGGATTCTTCAGTGGTTTCTGCGTTGTCATCGCTGTGATGCATGATGCCTGCGTTATTGAAAAGAATATTGAGCTTGCCAAATTTTTTCTCGGCGAACTTCACCATCTTTGCACAGTCTTCCGCTTTGGAAACGTCGGCATTTGTGTAAGCCGCTTCGCCGCCAGCGGCTTTGACGAGCTTGACGGTTTTCTTGCCTTCTTTGTCGTTCACGTCTACGCACACGACAGCAGCGCCTTCGCTGGCGAATAACAAAGCGGTTTCGCGGCCAATGCCGCCGCTGGCTCCGGTAATAAGAGCAACTTTATTTGCTAATCTCATAGGTAAATTTTCTTTCTTAATTACCCACCCGCTACCGCAGGTGGTACTGACTTTTAATAAATTGCAGTTGGCGCAACAGTAGAACCTGTGCCGCCCTGTATTTTCAACGGTTGTACCATCAAAGCAAATTCATGAATTCGTTTGGCTACGAGTTCCTCCAGCTTCATATTTTCCAGTAAATGAATCCCGTTCACGACCAGCATGATTTGATGCACGGGCAGGGAAAGTTTCGGATCAGGATTTGGATTCACTTCAACCCCGCCATTGTCCGCACCGACTAGCATGGGGTCTTGTTTGGCAATCCAGTTTGCCGCCGCCACGCCAATGCCGGGATGGCCCTTCGCATAACGCGCATTGTCTTTGTTCCACAACTTGCCCCAGCCTGTATGCAGGATCACCGCATCACCGGGTTGCAGCGTCAATTTCTGTTTGGCTAGGGCCTGCTCAATGTCCTGTACCGTGATTTCGTAGCTGTCGGGCAACATCTCGACGCCTTTCAATCCCGCAATATCAATCAACACGCCGCGTGTAATTAACGCGCCGACTTTCTCTACGCCGAGTTTCTCAAAGCCGTTGCGCGTAGCGATTTCATCCAGCTTGAAGCAGTTGTACATGCTGCTGCCAATGGTCTGATGTGCAAAGCCGTCGAACTGCGTGCCGATCTGTCCCATCTCGCCTGTGATGTATTCTTCGTTGCTGCCGCGCCGATTGGATTGCGGATTCATGAATGTGCGTTTGGTATGCACTTCAAAACGGCGCGTACCAAAGAAAGGCATCGTTGGGCTGAGCACCTGACCAAGTTCGATGACTTCACCAGTACGGATGAGTTTGGTTGCCCGCAGCACAGTTTCCGGTTTCATGTGGTTGCCCGAACCACGCTGATCGTTCGCGCCCCATTTGCACGGGCAGCGTTCGGCATCGGTGGGCGGCGTCCAGGTTTGCGCGTAAATTGTGGTTGTGAGGAGAAAAAATACTGAGGCAGCGAGAACGAGTGACGAAAAGCGACTGACAGATTGCATGTTAACTTCTCCTGTGATGTGAAGATTTACCGAATCGGCGTGCGCCGAATTGCCTGACCGGGGAAAACGCCTTCGACCAATTCGGTATTTTTAACGACGAACACGCCGTTGACCAGCACGTACTGAATGCCTGCGGACGGTTGCATCGGCTTTTCAAACGTCGCGCGATCAATGACCTTGTTTGCATCGAAGATCGTCAAATCAGCGTCCGCGCCAACTTTAACGCGGCCTTTGTTCTTCATCTGCGGCACATACGAATCCAACCGTTGCGCGGGCATCAACGTCATCTTGCGCAGCGCCTCCATCAACGTCATCAATTTTTTCTCGCGTGAATAATACCCAAGCACACGCGCAAACGTGCCTGCACCGCGCGGATGCTCGCCGCCTGTGACAAATGCAGTTCCATCTGAAGCGATCATTACCATCGAATTACGAATCGCCATCTCAACAACGCTCTCAGGAATCATATGAGTGATCGCCATGCCACCTTGTTTGCGGTATTGCTGGAAGGTTTGTTCAGTCAATCGCTCGCCTGTCGCTACCCATTGGATGTCTTTGTAATCTATGCCAATCTTTTCTCGAAAGCCGGGATCGAACACTGCCGATTCCAGCCGCGTCGAACCGGCAGTGTATGGATACGCTTCGGTCGTTACGTCAAGGCCGCTGCGGCGCGCGCCTTCGATCATCTCCAAACCAACGGCAGTTTGTTGTAAGCCGACGCTTGTAATGTGAACAATGTGAAGCGACGCGCCTGTCGCAGCAGCGTCGGCAATGACTTCTTGAATCGCCGTGATTCTACCATTCGGTCCATCGTCACCAGAGCCACGCAGGTGAACAAAGATGGGAACTTTGCGTTTGGCCGCGAGTTGAAAGATACGAAAAATCTCTTCGCGTCCGACGCCGGGCGTGTAGGCAAGGCCCAGCCCGATACCAAGCGCACCTTCATCCAAACCTTTTTCCAATAATTCGATTAACCGCGCAACTTCTGTTTCCGATGCCTTTTCGTATTTCCATTCGTTGAGCCGTTCGGCATTGGCTTTTTCCGGGCCGGTTGAAGAATGACCTACATCAAGATTGTGTTTAAGCTTGATCCTGGCTCCGTGATGACCGACGGTGAAGCCGCCATTGATAATCCTTTTGCCATCGCGTGCCGCATAGGTGAACGGAATTGGAAACGCGCCGAGTTCCAATTCCAGCGCCGTTGTCACGCCATCGCGCACTTGCATTTGATTGCTCTTGAGGTCTTGCCCGTGCGCGTGCAAATCAATGAAGCCGGGCGCGACGACCAAGCCGCTGACATCTACGGTTTGTTTGCCGCGCAAGAGCTTCGCAGAAATCGCGGCGATGCGGTTGCCGTTGATACCGACGTTGCGCACCGCGTCCAACCCCGACTCTGGGTCCATCACGCGCCCGCCGGTCAGCACGATGTCGTAGGTTTGTGCGAACAGCGGCGACGTGCAAAGGCAGAGCAGCAGGATGAGTTGCGTTTGCTTGAGAATCATTTCGGAGCCTCCGTTATTTCAGTTTGGTCTTGACGAAGCGCACGACGCCCCACATTTCCGGGCGGTGCATATCAATGACGCCTTGCGGCGACCAGACCCAGTTGTCTTCTTTGGTGTTGGCGACTTTTCGATATTTACCGTCCACGATTTCGTGCTGCCATTCAACGCGCGAGAAGTTTACGCGCCATTCGTCGCCATCATTCGGCGGTGCAGCTTTGTGTGCGTATGCTGCCAGCGCTTTCCACGGCATGGCGATTTCGACCGTCCAGCCTTTGTCCTTATCTCTTGGATTATTCAACGTGCCGTTGATGTGGACGGCAGTTTTCAAGCCAAGGATGTCCCAACTGTCCTGCGCTTTGCCGCCGTCGCGGTAGGGTTTGGGCAAAAACAAGTCCCAGCCTGTATTCAATGCGTTGATCTCGAATTCGTAATATTCATTGCGGTCGCCATTCGGATCAATAAACACTTCAAAATCGTTGTCATGAAAAATCACGGAATCATGTTTTGTGAGTGTCCCCCAAACGTGCGGCTCTTCCAGTTCGGCGGCGATATAAAAATACTGCTCGTCCCACAACATTTTTGCCCGTGTAGCAAAACGTGGCAGCGGCTTTTTATCACCTTCGATGTCAACGAATGCGTCGGTTGAGGGGGCATTGCGCCAAGCGCCTTCGCTTAGTTTGCCGTCAATGGTGATTTTATTTTTGGTGCGCTGACAGGCGTATTCTTTTGGCGCAGCGATAAGCGAACAGGGCAACAGCGCTAATAAAAAAGTCAGCAGCAATTGATAGAAATACGAAATTTTCACAGCTTAAAATTCCAGTGCAGATTTTTATTTCAGACCTAAGATGCGCTCAGCATTTTGATGATAGACCTTGCGCAAAATATTGTCTGGTAAACCCAGCCCATAAATGCGCCAGCGTCCCTGCGGCGGAACGTCCGCCGGAGCGTAATCAAAATATTCATCTTCGGTTTCGAGGAAGCGGAAATAAATTTCATACAACTTATCGCCAAAAATTTGTTGTGGCGTTTCGATGCCTTGCGGTACAGCGTCTGTGCCAAACAAAATCCGATCCTGATATTTATCAAAGAATTTTCGCGCCGCGCGTGGCTGTCGCCCCAATTCTCCGATACGCGCGCCAATTTCTACCGAAGTGTTTGGATATTTATCAAGCCATTCTGAAACCCACGAAAGGTCTTCGGCATTGCCTACGTGCAACAGCATAAAATGCGTTTTCGGATGACGAGCGATGACACGCAAACGTGCTTCGTGCAATTCGCGATTGCTGGGAAAATCCTGCCCGTGAAATGACCAGCTTGGGTGTGCGTTCAATTCTTCAAAGCGTTCGTTGGCGCGATCAATCGGCAGGAAAAACGCTTCGGGGTCTGAGGTGTGAATCGCTATCGGCATTTTGTTTGCAGCGGCGGCTTCCCACATCGTATCAAAGCGGCGATCATCAATCGCGATCAACTTGCCCGTCGTTACGTTTTCGCGCAAATACAGCCCCAGTGTTTTCAAAACTTTGATGCCTTTTGCACCTAGCTTTTTCGCGCGTTCAATTTGTTCGGCCTGAAATTGAGAATAATTTGCTTCGACAATTTTGCTGAACCACGGCTCGGTGAAAACGATAAAGCGATTCGGATTTGGTTGTTGCCAGATGCGCAAACTTTCTTCTAACGCTGCGCCGTAACCGCCCGTTAAATTCACCATCGTACGCACATTTTTGCGATCCATCGTCGGCAAAATTTCTGCGGGATTCACGCGCGCAACCGACTTAGGCACGGCGCCGGAATTATTGGTGAACGATAAATGTGTATGAATATCAATCACAGGGAAGCGCGCTTTAAGCACGGAAGTTTCCTTAACGTGCAACATGCTTTTCGGCGCGTAATCTTTCAGATCGAGCGGCTGTGGCTTGGGCTGCGGTTCCTGCGCGTGTGTAAGTTTGACGCCTGCAAATGCTGAAGCGGTGAGTCCTGCTAATAGTTTTCTGCGAGTGAATTTCATGAAATCACCTTACGGCAGGAACCCGACTGTAAAAGAGGGCTTTGGTTAAGCTAATAACGCCCTCCTTTACAGTCGGGCTCCTGCCGCATTTTTATATTCGCTCAAAATATCGCTTACGTTCCCAATCCGTTACTGCCATATCGTAAGCTTTTTGTTCGGTTCTAAAAAAGTGTGTGTAATGCTCGACTACGTCCACGCCGAACGCTTGTTTGGCGAAATCGCTATTCGCAAATTTGTCCGTCGCTTCTGCTAATGTGTACGGCACGCGGGGCAAATGTTGCGCGGCGTAAATATCGCCTTCAAAGCAAGCGGGAGGCTCAATTTTATTGGCGATGCCGTCGAGTCCTGAGGCAAGTGATGCAGCGAAGGCTAAATATGGATTCGCGTCTGCGCCGGGGATGCGGCATTCGATGCGCAGGCTTGTCCCATTGCCGACGACGCGAAAACCTCCGGTGCGATTGTCATAGCTCCATGCTAATCGCGTTGGTGCCCACGAACCGTCTACATAACGTTTATATGAATTTACTGTTGGCGCATAAAACGGCATTACATTCGGCACATGCGCGATCCAGCCGCCTAAGAAATACTTGAATGCATCAGAGCATTTCACGGGGCCGAATTGATTGTCGCCTGCAAAAGCATTTTTGCCATCGCGCCATAAACTCAAATGAATGTGACAGCTTGAACCTGCGCGGTCGCTGGCGAATTTTGCCATGAACGTCACGCTCAAACCTTGTGCTTCGGCAACTTCTTTTAGGCATTGTTTGTAGACTACGTGACGATCCGCCATCTCCAGCGCTTCGGCGTAGCGCACGTTCAATTCGTGTTGACCAAGCCCCCATTCGCCTTTGGAATTTTCGACCGGAACGCCGGAATTTTTCAGATGGCGACGCGCGGCGGCGTTGAATCCTTCCGTGCGCGTGCCTTGCAAAATATGGTAATCCTCAAGATACCAGCCCGCTGGTTCGAGGTTGGCGTAGCCTTGCTGATGTGCTTCACGATAATTGTTATTGAAGATGTAATACTCAAGTTCAGACGCGGCGAAGCTCTCGAAGCCCTGATTTTTCGCACCTATTAATTGTTTTTGCAAAACCGAGCGCGGCGCGACCATCACAAACCCGTGCGTCTTTTCACTTTTGACATCGCACAAAACTAACGCGGTTTTCTCAAGCCAACTCACCACTCGCAGTGTCGCCATATCCGGCACCAAATGAAAATCGCCGTAGCCCAATTCCCAGTTCGCAAATGTGTAACCGGGCACAGGCTCCATTTCCATATCCGTTGTCAGCAAATAATCACAGCCGTGCGTGCCGTTTTGAATCGTGTCGTCAACAAACATTTCAGCGTCGTAGCGTTTGCCGCACAAACGTCCATAATGATCGGTGAATCCGACGATGACCGTTTCGATTTGTTCTTGCGCCACGAGTTGACGTAATTGCTCAACGCTGAGCATTCCTTTGAGTTGGCTCAATGTATTCCTCCAAATATTTTCTGGGCGCACCCGCCGCTGGCAGGCTGAGATTGAGGGGGCAATAACTTTCATCGCAGCTAATTATTAACGCGAACCTCAGCCCGCCAGCGGCGGGCGCTCCCAGAGGGCTATTTAATTTTCATCGCTTTATGTTCGCCGTTTTGCTGCAAAATCAAATGCGTAACTTTGCCGCTTTCATCTTTTACAAAAGTGATTGTTGCTTCCATTTCTTTCGGGAAGAATTTATTTTCAGACAAAGGGAATATCTCAAATTGCCCTTGTCCGGTCGCTTGTGTCAGTAAGCGGTCGCCTTGGCGTGTAACTGTGAGGATGAAATTCGGCGCAAGCTGATAATCACCCACATATGAATCATAAATTTTCGGATCAACTTTAGCGATAGTTTTTGCCGAAGGGCTTTCGTATTTGTCTCCTAACAAAATTGCTGCTAGGTCGCGTCCGATTTTGCCGGGATCAGGTTTGCCGAAATCAGCATTGCGCAGCACGGCAATGGTGACTTTTTCTTCTGGCAAACGGAGCAAAACGGTAGCAAATCCGTTGATGCCACCTGTATGTAAAACTATCGCGCGATTGTTGAGCTTGTTAACGTTCAAGCCATAAGCATAGTTGTTTTTGTCGGGCGTCATCATAGCGATGCGCGATTTCTCTGACAGTAATTTGTCGGAAAATAACGCTTCATTCCACGCGAACAAATCGCCTACCGTTGAATACAATGAACCAGCGGCGTAAGGAATGCTCATATCTAAATAATCTGAATTGACAATCTTTCCGTTCACTTCTGAATAGCCAGTTGCACGCAATTTTAAAATCTTGTCGTGCGTGTCGTAGCCTGTGTTTTCAAGCTTCAACGGCTTAAAAATATTTTCCCGCACGAACGTTTCATAGCTTTGCCCCGAAATTTTTTCGATGATGTGACCGAGCATGAAATAACCGGAATTGTTGTATTTCATTTTCTCGCCGACCGGAAAGTCCAGCGATTTGTTTTTGAATGAATCCACAAAGTTGGTAGGCGTGACGCGTTGCAAACTCATCTGCCGAAATTCTTCCGGCGATTTCACATCGGTATAACTTGGGATGCCGGATGTGTGTGTAAGCAAATGATGAATCGTGACGGGCTTCCATGCTTCAGGGCAATTTTCGATGTATTTGCTGATCGGGTCTTGCACGCTTAATTTACCGCGTTCTTGCAATAATAAAATTGATGCGGCGGTGAATTGTTTTGTGATGGAGCCGAGCCGGAATTTTGTGCTGAGCGTATTCGGAATATCAAATTCCTGATTCGCCAGACCATAGGCTTTGCTGAATAAAATTTTGCCGTCGCGGGCAACTAAAACCGAGCCTGTGAACTGGTTTTGTTTCGTGATTGCTGTCAAATATTCATCAAATTTTGCGCTTGTGTCTTGCGCATAAGAACTGGTTGTCAGCGCCAAGAGGAGTGTAAAAAAAATAGCAATAAATTTTGGAGTCAGTTTGTGCATTAATTTCTCCGCGAATACTCGCTGGGAACGCCCGCCGCTAGCGGGCTGAGATTGACAAAAGAAATGATTTCATCGCAGCTTCTAATTAGCGCAAGCCTCAGCCCGCCAGTGCCGGGCGCTCCCAGTGAATATTTTATTTTGCCAGCCACGCTGGGCCAGCAAATCGTTTTCGTTCGTATAGGGCATACCACAATCCCAGTAGCAATGTGACGGCAATTAAAGTTTTTCCGGCGCGATTATTATCTGGAATGCTAAGCACGATGCTCAGAAAAATGACCCACACGATGGCGATTACGTTGATGACCAAACTATAGTTCCCCAAATGCCACGGGCCTCGTTCGATATGATTTCCTTTGCTGCGTGCGACAACGAGCAAGGCTACGGGCAAGATGTATGAAATGTACAAACCAATTGTGCTAATTGATGTGACGACCGCATAAGCTCCGCTATAAATCGCTGCCAGAAATGCAGCAACGACGCACAGCCAAATTGTGTACACAGGCGTTCCATGTTTATGGCTGACGTGTTTCCAAAGGCTCGAAAGCGGCATCCCTTCGTCGCGGGCAAAAGCCCAGATGACGCGCGAAGACCACGTCACTGCTGCTAAGCCGCAAAACCACATCGCAATCGCCGCGAGCCACGAAAATGAACTTCCGGCGCGTTCCCCCAAAGCGCTCACTAAAATTGCAATAACGGCGGGAACATCATTGCCACCCGCATCTTTTGCGCTCAGAACGGAAGGTACATCTTTGATCGCAAGTGTCACCGCGATCAGCAATAAATATCCGACGATGCTTGAAACCAATACCGCCATCACCATGCCCCAAGGAGCGCGGCGGCGCGGGTCAACGGTTTCTTCGCTGACACTTGCCGACGCGTCGTAACCCGTGTACGTCCACATCGCTTGCAAGAGTCCGATTACGAATGCCCAGCCGTATGACCAACCTTCGGTGTTATTGGTGATGCGCGCAAAGAAAAAGCTGACGGGTTGTTTTGGCGCGAAAAAAAGAAGCGCTCCGACAATGACGATGACGCCAATGATATGTACTGTGACGCTGAAATCATTGAGCCACGCGACAAGGCGAATGCCGAAATGATTGATGATGCCATGCGAAAGTAAAATCGCTGCGTACACAACTAATAAATTTTTCGTGTTCGCTTCAATGCCAAGTAGTGGCGTCACAAATAATGCGCAGCCATAATCAATGCCCGCAATTGCTGCGATTTGTCCGATGATATTGAACCAGGCCGTAACCCAGCCCCAACCTTTGCCGCCGAGCTGACATGACCAGTGATACATTGCGCCGGAGGTCGGCAATGCAGAGGCGAGTTCCGCCATACTGCATACAACGGCAAGTGTGAACAGTGTTACCAAAGGCCAGCCGAGCGACATTTGCGCGGGGCCACCCATTTTCAGGCCGTGTCCGTATAAAGTGACTGCGCCTGTCAAAATGGAAATGATCGAAAATGAAATTGCGAAATTGGAAAATCCGCCCATTGTGCGGAACAGTTCCTGCGCATAGCCTAATTTATTTAGCTCTTGCGCGTCTTCTTTGGCATCGTGCTGTGGGTGGTCGGTCATTGGGGAAATATAGAACCAAAAAAAGAATCTACAAAGAGTCAATCACGTGCATTGTTGACTCTTTGTAGAAAATAGGTAGGCGCAGGCCGGAATCGTTGCATGATTCCGGCCTGCGATTAATTTAGAAGCTCAAACGCATTGAGACTTGACCTGTGCGGCTGCCGCCTAATTCAGAGCCACGTGCGCTGGTGATGCGCCCAAAGGCTGAACTGGTGACAGTCATATTTGGATCAGCCAGATTCACGTGGTTGGTCACATTTGTGAACGATCCACCTGCTTCCAGCTTGACGCGTTCAGTAAAGTAAAACGCCTTCGTTAATCCAAGCGAAAGATTGATTGTGCCAGGGCCACGAATAATGCCAACGCCAGCCGTACCGAAACGTCCAATCGGTGCCGCATCACGCGTGGGATTCACGCCAATGCGGCATCCACTTGATGCACGTGTGGTGAGACCCGGGCAGACAAAAGCGTTCACGTCAAACCACAAATCTCTGGTCGGGTTGTCAATGTTGCCATCGGCGATCCGATCAGGATGTTGTGTACGCGAGAGACCAGAACCGCTTCCCGAAGGATCAACGCTGCCAACGTTAGGCGTCATATACGGGCCGGTTTGTGCGAGGAAAATTGCACTCATTTGCCAGCCACCAATGACTGCGTTGGCAGCCGGATGAATTCCGCTGGCAAATTTGCGACGCGTGCCGAACGGCAGATCATACACTAACGTCGTGATCGAACGATGACGACGTGTAGCGTAATCGTTACCATATTCGGCGCGACGGTTGTACAAATCGGCTGCGCGTCCGCCGCCCGTTTCTCCAGTAAACCCGGTCGAGTTCGGGCCACCGTTATCATTGATATTTTTCGCCCACGTGTAAGTCGAATTGAACGTCAGGCCATTTGAGAAACGACGATTCGCTTCGACTTGCAGTGCGTTGTAATAAGCTGATGCGCCTGCTGTGCGGGTGAAAATAATGCCCCAGTTCGGGAACGGTCTATCGCTCAACGGGCGATTGATCGCAAATTGAGTCGAGGAAGTCATTTGATTCAAATCCGGTGCCCAGGCTAATTGGGTCGTCTTCATGCCGATATAAGAAACACGGACACCTAAGCCAAAGCCTACATAGCGATCAATTGAAAGATTGTATTGCACTGAATACGGGTCTTTGTAATTGATGTCATTGGCAGTACGGAAGGAAGCTGTTCCTAAGCTGCCGGAAGAAATTCCCGTTCCGCCTGTTTGCAATTGTGGCCATTGGAAAATGGATTTGCCTTGCGCGTTGAGGTTCGTGAATTCTCTTACATCAGATTGGAGTGTGCCTGTTAGTGAAAAGAAGATATTGCCAAGCAATGTGCCGTTGTATGCGCCAATGCCTCCGCGCACGACGGTTTTGTCATCACCAAAGGGGCGATAGGCAAAGCCAAAACGCGGCAGAAATCGTAGCTTTGGCACCGTGCGCAAGCTTTCCGGTAAGCCTGCTTGTTCCGCTGAAATTACAGGTGTACAGGCAGCTCCATTCGCTGTCGCCGCAGGGCAAGCATTAAAAGTTTTCAAGAAACCAGCGGCCAGTAAGCTTTCTTTTCCTGTCGGATACACGACGCGACCGGATTTCGGTACACTTGGATCGAAGTTGCCAATGTTGCCCGACGCATCAATGTAGGCCGGGTGATATTCGTAGCGTAAGCCAAACTCTACCGATAGTTTTTGACTGACGCGGAAGCTGTCCTGCCCATAAAAATGGTAGTGTTTGGTACTTCCATCATTATCTTTTTGGATGATCGCGTACGAAGTGCGGATCGGATACCCTAATAAGAAATCGGCAAAATCGTTGCCGCTGAATGTGCCGTCAAAATCGGAGTTACCATAGTTATCCGCTCCGATAAATCCGAGCGGCGTTACAGCACGAATGCCGCGCACGTCAAAGCCATATTTCATCGTGTGGCGGCCTTTGGTCCACGTCACGTTGTCGTTGAATTGCAGCGTGCGTGATTGCGAAAGGCCGTCGCCACGACCACGAGTCAGGTCAGAAATATCGCCGGAAAACCCTACGTTCGGAATACCGTTGAAGGGGAAATTAGGGCCAATGCCTTGAAACCCAAGTCCATTTGTAAACGAACGTCCATCGAACGGAAAAGCGGTGCCGTTGTCGTTGAGCGTCATTCCGAACCGCGCTTCGTTAAGCAGGTGCGGCGTGATCGTGTAGTTGTGCGAAACAACCAGAATTTTATATTTGTCGAAAACTGTGCTTGAGGGCAGCGCTAAACTGTTGGGGCTGTCCTGTTTCACATCTTTCCACGTCCAACGTCCAAAGACAGATTGTTTGCTCGTCAAATAGTGGTCAATGCGAATGTCGTATTGATTGGAATTGAGGCTGCTGGAACTGTTGCGAATATAATTCGCAACGCCGAGCTTGGTTGACGAACCTGTGTTTGGTAATGGGTACAAGGTCAAGAATGCTTTGGCGATAGAGCTGATGCGATTTGCCGGAATTGCATTGTTAGCAAAAGCCAAGCCGGTTAATGGATCGCGGATCGTCACACCTTCCGCACTGAAGTCTCCATTGCGCATGGCTTGCGTTGGTACGGTGTTTTGAACTGTTTGTCCGCGCGGGAAACGAAAGCCTTCAAACGTACCAAAGAAGAACGTTTTGTCCTTGCCTTCATAGCCGCCAAGCGGGCCGAAAACTTTTTTCGGGAAACGAATCGGGCCGCCGCCACTCACACCAAAATCGTTGCCGATTTTTTGTGGCTTGGTGAGTGCGCCATATGTTTTGGCATCAAGCGCACGGTTTTGATGGAACCAGAAAGCAGTCGCGTGATAATTATTTGTCCCACTTTTTGAGACCGTAGTTACGTCACCGACTTGCCCGTATTCTGCCGCGTTACCTACGCCTTGTACTTTAATTTCAGCGATAGATTCTGCGGAAGGAAATGCTTGCGAAAGCGGGGCATTTCCGCGCACGTTTGTGGTCGAAATTCCATCCAGCGAAAATTGTGATTGCGAAGGTAACGCGCCCTGAATTGAAAAGTTGTTACTATTGTCCGCTTGTACGCCGGGCAATGCCGCAATCAAAATATAGGGGCTGGTGCTGCCTGCGGCGCGATAATTCGCAGGCAAATTGAGAATTTTTTGTGATTCAAAAGATGAAGAAATCGTTTGTGTTTCAGTTGTGATAGCGCCTGCATTGGCTGTGACATCCACTTGCTCAGTTAACTTGCCTGTGCTCATTGTCGCATCAATGCGGAGCGTTTGGCGCGCGACAAGCTGTACTTCTGTTGTCTTGAAAGCTTCAAAACCCTGCACGGACACCTCAATGCGATAGCGGCCAGGTTTTGTGTTAACCGCTTCATAATCACCGTTGGCATTGCTCATTACGCTACGGCTGGTGTTTTCGTCAACATTGAACAGCTTGACAGTAGCATTCGGTAAAACGCTGCCAGAGCTGTCTTTTACCGTACCTAAAATTGTTCCGAATGTAGATTGCGCGATTAATAGGTTTGTGGCGACGAATAATATCATCAACACAAACAGTCCGCTTCTTATCCCTTTACGATCTATCAAAGGGAAAGAGGCGGATATGGCATGATTAGGTTTATGCATATTTTTTCCTCCTTAGGATAATTAGTGGGGGAGCAGTTATTTATTTATTAGTAAAAGCCGCAATGGGTTTGCCGGCTTGTGAATTGTTTTCGCTGTAATCAACCTTCAGCCAACGACACAGCGTAGCCGCTGCCTGATTCTGATAAATCGTGGGCGTGTTTTTCCATTCGCCGCGCAAATTGCTATCAGGACTGACAAATGCCATCCAGATATTTTGCGCTTCGGGAACTTTCTCGCCGTGATCTGTCCAATCTTTGATCGTAACTCCGCGTCCGTGATCGGTGGTGAAAATGATGGAGGTTTTGTTTTTGTACTTTGCTGAGCTCTGTAAAAATTCCCAGATTTCTTTGATCTGGTTGTCGTTGTTTGTAAATGAATTTAGCACGTGAGCGTAATTGCCTTCGTGCGCCCAATCGTCCGTTTCGCCGAGCGCGATATGAACCACGCGCGGCTGATATTTTTTCAGGTGTGCGAGCGCAAATTTGACGGTGAAATAATCAAAACGAACGCCATCCCAGGGGCTGAGTTTTTCATTTTGTAATTTGCTCAGCACGCGCATTTCATTATCGCTGGCAAGCTCGTATGACTCATGCCCCGCGTTGATTGTGATTGCGCCTTCTGTGCTTTCGCCAATCCAGTTGAAAACATCCCACGAACCAAACAGTGCGGCTTGGGTTTTGTTGAGCTTTAATTTGCGCTGCAAAAATTCGAGTACGCTTGGGTACGGATTGCGTTTGCGATCATTGCTATTAATTACATCATCGTGGGGTTGTCCGGTCAAAATTTCAGAATAGCCCGGATATGAAAACCACATTTTATTAGTGGTCATCACGCTACTCCCCAAAGCGCGATTGCCTGCGATGGAGCCGTGCTCTTTCATTAGCGTGCCCCAAAAAAAGGGCATCAATTTTAAGCGACGTTCTTCGGGGGTTTCCGCCCAGTATTTTTTATACAATTCGTTGTCTTCGATTTTGCCGCGCCGGATTTTTGATTTGAGAATTTCTAAATCCAGTCCGCCAAAAATTTCTTGCGTGCGCGCACCGTCAAACGTAATCAGGATGACGTTTTCAGTGTTATTTTGTGCGGGGGAGACAGCCGTGAATGCAAAGAGAGACAGGAGCAAGAGCAGGGCACTTTTGACTCGCATAGTATCCTCAAGAGTGATAGTAAAGAAATCGTAGACTGTGTAAATCTAAGCAAAGCAGATTGCAATTATTGCGGAGAGATGCTGTTGATGTGAAAACTATTGTGAAAATTTGTCCGTTCATTAGGGGCGGAAATGCGAACATTTAACGTGAATTTAATATTTATTTAATGTTTATTTATTCGACCGCGCTATCATAAACTGGAATTGTCTTAGTGCCTATAGCGTAATTCAAGATTTAGGATAAATTTAATGGCTGAGCAGGCAGAACGCTATTACACCTTTGCAGATTTATCGCCGTATTCTTTTAAGCAACGTCTCATCATTCGCCTTGCCGGACTGACTTTGTTTTGGCTAATTCGCGTGATTGGCGCGACCGTGAAATTTGAAGTCAAAGGCTGGGAAAATTTTGACGAAGCGCAGCCACAGGTGTTGTGTTTCTGGCATAACCGTATTCCGATTGCGACTTATTTCTGGCGCAATCGGAAAATCATCGTGATGTCTTCGCAGAGTTTTGATTCGGAATACATCGCGCGCTTTATTCAACGATTTGGATATGGAACCGCGAAAGGCAGCTCTACGCGCGGCGGCAAAGCGGCATTAATTCAAATGATTCGGGCGGTGCGTGATGGTAAAAGCGCTGCCTTCACAGTGGATGGGCCGCGCGGGCCGATTTACGAAGCAAAGCCCGGCGCAATTTTATTAGCGGCAAAATCGAATGCCGCCATTGTTCCGTTTTCAATTTCGCTCAACAACTATTGGCAATTACCAAGTTGGGACAAAATTCAAATTCCGAAGCCGTTCGCGCGCGCTGTTGTTATGATTGGCGAAAAAATTATTGTGGACGATGATTCCGACACACACGAAGCCAAACATCAGGAATTACAAAAAGCTCTAGTGCGATTGCGTGATGAAAGCGATGCATTGATAGAGAAGTAATTAGGGAAACGAGAAAAGTGAAAATGCCGTGAGCGATCAAGTCATCTTTAGTCTTAACGCGCGCCACAGCACTGTGCGCCGTTGTTTTGACGTAGCGAGCAACCCTATGCCCAGCAGCAAATACAAAAAGCTGAACGCATAGCGTACGTGGACGTCGGGGAAAAATAATTGCACTGAAAACAACACCAGCAGCAAAATCGCTTCCCACAAACTCAATCGAAAATCAGAAATTAAAACTGCCGCAAAAAATGATTGCGCGGACGTCAACAGCAATTCTTCTTTTTGCTGGTTATTCAAAATCATCGGATGCATTCCGGTTGAGGCTAACCCGTACGCTAGCGGAATTGCACCGACTAACAGTGTCCATTGATTGACCTTCGAGGAAATTAACGCGCCAAGCCCTGTGGAGCCACGCCCTTTGAGCGCAAACAATAATGCGATTAATCCTTCGGGCGATTCTGATGCCAGCGGCGCGAGCCATTGCACCAGTAAAAACTGGCTGATGCCGTACGCTGTGCCTGTCGCTTTCAGTCCTTCAGCAAATGGCTCGGCTGAAATCCAAATGACATAGCCAGAAAACACAAACATCAACAACACAATAAGGCGGCGTGCGCCATCGCCAAGCTTCGCATCAATTAGTGCGGCAACGCCTTCCAATTCGCCCTCATGTCTTTCGCCCTGCAACGCACGTCCGGCATAGAGTAAAAACATCGCGAATAAAATGACGGTATCAATCCACGTTAGCGTTCCTTTGATTGGAATGATAAGAGTGTAAATCGTAGCGAGCAGCAAAAAGCTCATTTCCAGCCCTTGCGAATGGTCAAGCTGCACATATTTCTTTTTGTGCTTCAGAAAATAGACGACCACCACAATCGCCCAACCTACGCCGATCAAAATTCGATTCGCGCCTGTCATGTTGGCGATGGAAAGTCCTTCGTGCGTTCCAGCTTTGCCCTCGACCCACGCATAATGCAAACCAATTGCGTATTCAGGCAGTACACTGATGAGCGCCAGGAAAATCAGTGCGAGCGACCGCGGAATATCACGTTCGGAAAGTTCAGCGCCCCAGCTTAAGACGAAAGCTGCCGCGACGATGGAAATGCCCGAAAGCGTTGTGACAGCTACTGGACTAAGCACGTGATGCTGTCCGGTGAGAACGAGTACGACCCAGGGCAGGGGAACCAGAATTGCTACAATCAGCCAGATAAGAGTTTTCATGAGATTGTTTGATTATTCGCCAATGATTTTGATGATGACACGTTTTTTGCGCATACCGTCAAATTCTGCGTAATAGACTTCCTGCCACGTACCCAAATCAAGTTTGCCTTTTGTAATTGGCAAAAGTACCTGATGGTGCATGAGCAAATTTTTGAGATGCGCGTCGCCATTATCTTCGCCCGTGTTGTGATGGCGATAATCGGGGCGCCTTGGCGCAAGTTTTTCCAGCCACTCATCAATATCAGCAATTAACCCATCTTCTGCATCATTGACGTAAACAGAAGCCGTAATGTGCATCGCCGACACAAGCGCGAGGCCTTCTTGCACATTGCTTTCAGTAACACAACGCGCGACCTCAGTTGTGATGTTGATGTAATCGCGTCGTTTATCTGTATGGAAAGATAAATATTTAGTAAACGATTTCACATGAACTTCCTCGCGCAAAAAAATGGGAGAAGGACGGGCATTATGCCTCAAAAGCGGAGAGAAGGCGAAAGCGCAGGAAGCAGGCAATAAAAAAAGGGCAGTCACGCGTATGACTGCCCTAACTGAAAGGAGGTTGATGCGAAAACTAAGACCCGATGAGAGAGAATTGCGGAAATATAAAACATCGCAGGAGACTCGCTCAGCAGCCTCATAAACTCACAGCAAAATCTAAAGCTAGCGCTGTACCACAAGGATTTTTGCGAGATGATTAAGCAGTTTGGCTAGACAAAAAAAGAAATCCAGTCAATGCGACTGAATTTGGGTAGGTGGGAAGACAGGAGTTGTCACGCGGCGCTTACTTTTTTTGTCAATGAAAAGCGCTCTGCGCAAAGATTGGCAGCTAGAAACTTAAGACGAAGCACTTTCGGCTTTGAAATATAAAATTCTGCCGCAATTCTCACATTCGTGAATTTCGTTGCCGCGCCTGATTTCGTTGAAGGCTTGCGGGCGAATCGTCATCCGACAGGCGGTGCAAGAATAATTGCGAGCTTCGGCTAGAGCCAGACCGGATTTCAAACGCGCTACGCGTTCATACGTGGCACGGGTGCCAGGGCCGAGTTCGCTTAATAATTTGGCACGGTCAGTTTGCAGGGATTCGAGTTTTTGTTTGGCGCTGTTGGCAGACGCCGCGATGTCACCAATTTGTTTATCTACTTCGCTGCGTTTGACTTCAATTTCGGGCGAACGCTCTTTGACCTGAGCTTCGAGCTTTTCACTCTTTTCCATGACCTTGAGCAATTCGGTTTCGAGCGTACTGATAACTTTTTTCGCTGCGTCAACTTCGCGCACGGCTGTTGTATACTCGCGTTCGTTGGTAGCTTTCATTAAATCGGCTTTGAATTTTTCGAGCTTTTCTTGTTCGGACGCGACATCCGTTTCCAACTGTGCCCGATCAGCAAGCGCAGCATCGGATTCGGCTTTAAGGTCTAGGTATTCTTTGACAGACGCGGCGAAATTTTGTTCGATCTCTTGTTGGCGAACAGGCAACGCTGTAACTTCCGCGTTGCAACGTTTAATTTCGACGTCGGTTTCCTGTAAGGCGATTAACTGGCTTAATTCAGCAATCAAGGGCGTTTCTCCTGTTGTTTTACGATCTTTGAGGCAAGCATTTTCACCCTAGATAATCACACAGACGAGAGCATTTTGTCCATTGTCCGGCGTAAGATAGCCTTTGGTTTTTGGTCGTTGACAGTTGGTCTTGGCTTTTTCTACGAGCTTGAATCGCTCCATCACAACATTTTAATGGCTTATAATAAGCAAATTTTTTATGGCAAAATACCCAACTTCTTCTCAACTTTTCGAGCGCGCCAAACGCGTTATTCCCGGTGGCGTCAATAGCCCCGTCCGTGCTTTTCGCGGCGTAGGTGGCACTCCGTTGTTCATCAAATCGGCACAAGGCTGTTTTTTGCGCGACGCCGATGGACACGAATACATTGATTATGTCGGTAGTTGGGGGCCGATGATTTTAGGTCACGCGCACCCTGAAATTATCGCGGCGGTGCAGGATGCAGCTACGCGCGGAACGAGCTATGGCGCGCCGACCGAATTGGAAATTGAGTTAGCCGAAGAAGTCATTGACGCTTATCCATCTATTGAAAAAGTACGAATGACTTCCAGTGGCACTGAAGCCACAATGTCTGCTTTGCGTGTTGCGCGCGGATTTACTGGTCGCAGTAAAATTGTCAAATTTGAAGGCTGCTATCACGGACACGGCGACAGTTTGCTGGTGAAAGCTGGTTCTGGCGTAGCGACTTTAGGGTTGCCCGATTCGCCCGGCGTTTTGCCCGAAGTCGCCAGCAATACAATCACAGTTGCATTCAACGATGTTGCTGCGTTGCAAGCTGTGTTTGACGAAATCGGCTCCGAAATCGCTGCCGTCATTATTGAACCCGTAGTCGGCAACATGGGCTGTGTGCCGCCACGCGAAGGCTATTTGCAAGCTGTGCGCGACATAACCGCGAAGTATGGGACAGTGCTGATTTTTGACGAAGTGATGACAGGCTTCCGCGTTGCGCGCGGCGGAGCGCAGGAACTTTACGGCATAAATCCAGACATGACTACGCTGGGAAAAATTATTGGCGGTGGTTTGCCCGTCGGAGCTTTTGGCGGCAAGCACGAAATTATGGATTGCGTAGCGCCCGTCGGCCCCGTTTATCAAGCCGGAACATTATCTGGCAATCCTTTGGCGGTGACTGCGGGCTTGACGCAATTACGCTTGCTGAAAAATAAAGAAATTTATGAACACCTCGAACGCGTGACGAAAAAATTGGTTGATGGCTTAGGCGCAGCCGCAACCGCAGCCGGAATTAAAACCGTCAGCAATCGCGTTGGCTCAATGTGTACGATGTTTTTTACTGATGAAGAAATTGTGGATTGGACTTCGGCCGCGAAAAGCGACCGCGCAGCCTTTGGCAAATTCTTTCACGCGATGCTTGATGAAGGTGTGTATCTCGCTCCCTCACAATTTGAAGCGGCTTTTGTCTCGTATGCGCACGATGACGAAATTATTGAGCGGACGATTGAAGCAGCGCAAAAGGCATTTGCCAAGGCTTTGCAATAAGACCTTATTTATTACTCTTTGAAATTACATAATCCAGGATATAGCGGCGTAACTTATCCCGATTCTGATTACGATAGCTTTCATAATCCTGCGCAATCCCTTCGTCCGCGCGTGCTAACAAAATGTAAGACTCAAGCACCCCTGCATCATTGAGTTTTTTCAGCATCGCAATGGAAGGATTAAGCGTCTTGGCTTTTTTATCGTCAACGGCTAAGGCGATAACGCTACGTAACGCATCGGCTTCTTCTGCCAAACTATGCCGATAAACTTTTTCGTTCGGGTATGTTTTGGCAAATTTCTCTTTGTGCCAACTGGTGCGCGTCGCTCCATAAGCTATCCAGGCAAAAGAGCCATCCTGAGTGCCGCCTAAAAGTGCATTTGCTCCCAAATCAATTTTGGCATTTCCTTTGTCATCGAATGTTGCATTGGTTGGAATTTCTATTTGTGGATGCGCCAACTGAGATTTTGTGGCTTGACCCCATTGTAATAGCCCCGAAGTTGCAAAGCGACTGAATGGTTCGCTGATAAATGCTTCAATGTACCGATCACGTGCGGCTTCGATCTTCCCTTGCTTCATCAATGGCGTAGCTGAATAGCGATATGCCGTTTCTTTATTTGGGTTGATCGCAATTGCTTTTTGATACCAGGGATCAGCCTGAGCGAAATCCCCTTTTTGCGTATAAACGTCACCGCAGAAAAGAGCGGCTTCATATAATTTTGGATCAAGCTGTAAGGCTTTTTGGTAATTTTTCAGCGCATCGTCAAGTTTGCCTTGCGAGAAGAAAGCTTCGGCTTCGACCATTAAATTATTGGCCTCATCATTTTGAGAAAATGAATTTCCACCCGAGCCATCCGCCGGGATGCTTTGAATCATTGCGTCAACAATGGGTTCTTTGATGCCTAATTCTTTTGCTTTGATAAATGCATTGCGCCCACGCATACGTAAGGCTTTGCGCGGCGCATTGTCTTTCGTATTGCTGCTCTGTCCTAATAACGCAAAGCCGTAATAAAATTGCATTTGCGCGTTCGTCGGCTCAGCCACTACAATTTTTTCTAAAATTGGTAATGCTTCCGTAAATCGTTGTTGCTTGATAAGTGTTTCAATTTTAGTTTTTTGCGTTTCGGGGCTTTCACTCGTTTGTGAATAGGTGGGAGAAGAATTGCCAAGTACAAAAAGCCAACCCCCCATAAAAATTGCTGCTGTTGTTATTCTGATTAAACCTGAATACACCATTTCTCTCCTTCAATTGTTGATGATCGGGGCTGATTGATATGTTACGGAGTAGCTGACGTCGAGTATCTTAACAGGGACGATTTAGTCAGAGCAATGAGAATTTAAAGCCGGAGGCAAAAGCAAAACACCCGCCTGACGTATTAGCCGTGCGGGTGTTTGGGAATTAGCTAGCTCGAAATTAGCGTGACAATAACGTACCGACGTAGCGCAGTAAATCGTTCGCGCTTTCGGCGGTGTAACCGTGTTCTTTGACGAGACGATCTACCACATCATTGATGCGGCGCAATTGATCGTTGTCCGGTGTTTTGATTGACGTAGTGATTTTTACTACGTCTTTCAAATCGGCAAAAATTTTCTTTTCAATCGCTTCCTTCAAGCGTTCGTGTGAATTGTATTCAAACGCTTTTCCTTTGCGCGAATAAGAAGAAATACGGATCAAGATTTCCTGCCGGAATGTGTTCTTGGCATTTTCTGAAATTCCGATTTGCTCTTCGATGGAGCGCATTAGCCGCTCATCCGGTTCCATCGGCTCTTCTGTAATCGGGTCTTTCATTTTTTCTTTATTGCAATACGCTTCGACATTGTCGAGATACGAATTGCACATATTTTTCGCCATTTCCTCGAACGAATAAACGAACGCGCGCTGAATTTCAATTTTAGCGATTTCGTCATATTCACGCCGCGCCGTAGAAATTAAATTCATATAGCGTTCGCGTTGTTCAGCAGAAATTCCTGTGTGTTGCTCAAATCCATCTTTGATCGTACGCAGCGCATCAATCGGCGTAATGTAAGTAACGCCGTCTTTGATGAGCGCGTTCGACAAACGATTGATGATGTAGCGCGGCGAGATGCCATCCATGCCTTCGCGCACAGTGTCAGCTTTTAATTCTTTCACATCGCGCGATTTGAACCCTTCAACATCTTCGCCGTCATAAAGCTTCATTTTTTTGACAATATCTATGTTGGCTTTTTTGGGTTCTTCCAAGCGTGTCATCACCGCGAACATTGCCGCCACTCTCAGCGTGTGCGGCGCGATATGCACGTTGCGCATAATCTCGCTTTGCTGCAAAAGCTTTTCGTAAATTTTTTCTTCCTGCGTGACCTTCAAGTTATACGGAACCTTAATCATGATGATGCGGTCTTGCAGCGCTTCAGATTTTCGATTGCCGACGAACGCTGTGTATTCGTTTTCGTTCGTATGCGACAGGATCACTTCGTCTGCATAAATCATGGCGAAGCGGCCTGTCTTGATATTTTGTTCTTGCGATAACGTCAACAGCGAATACAAAAACTTTTCATCGGATTTCAAGATTTCGATGAACTCCATGATGCCACGATTGGCAATATTCAATTCGCCGTCGAAGCGATACGCACGCGGATCAGATTCGCTGCCGATTTCGCCAATCGTCGAAAGATCAATCGAACCTGTTAGTTCAGTAATGTCTTGCGATTTTGGATCAGATGGTGCAAACGTGCCGATGCCGACGCGATCTTTTTCCGAAAAAACGATGCGCTCAATCGGCATGTCTTCGTGTTTGCCGCCGTACAGATGTTCGAGGTTGTATCGACACTGGGGGCACAACTCGCCTTCGATATAAATGCCGTAATGTTTTTCAATATCAGGACGTAATTGAGCAGGAATCAGGTGTAACGGTTCTTCATGCATCGGGCAGCCTTTGATGGCATAGACTGCTCCCAGCGCCGAGTGCGTATATTTTTCCATTCCGCGCTTGAGCATCGTTACGATGGTGGATTTACCGCCGCCGACCGGCCCCATCAACAGCAAAATACGTTTGCGAACTTCGAGTCGTTGCGCTGAAGATTTGAAATAATCCACGATCTGTTCAATCGCATCATCAATGCCGTACAGCTCTTCGCTAAAAAAGTGATAATTGTGATGTTCGTGCAATGTGCCTTCGTGAACCTTATCAACTCCGGCGGAGAGGATCATGTCACAGACGCGTGCGTGGGAAAGTTGGGCAATGCGAGGATTTTGCGAGACAAGTTCGAAGTATTCCTGAAATGTTCCTTCCCATTTCAGTTCTTCGCGTTCGCGACGATATGCACCGAGCAAATCGCTTAAATTCAGACGCGATTTATTTTCTTCCATATTTGTTACACCTCCCTGCCGTTTACCTGCGTCCTGCGACGTTCGTAACCCGGCAGCTTTTGATACTACTGGCATCATTCATTCAGCGCTTGCCTCCGAAAATGGTTGGCAGGAGGATTGAAGATGCGCGCCGTGGGAAGGCGAACTCCAACGGCTTAATTTACAAGACGACCATATTTACCTGGGCACCTTTCATCAGTTGTGTGGTTTGATTCTAGGGGGCTTCAAAGCAAAACTTCCACCCTCAGTATAGCACAGCACCAGAACCCGCAAGCAATTAGAAAATTGCAGTAGGAACTGCTGAATCGGACAGAGAAAGATATATCACCAATTCTGTCTGCTTCCTTTTTTCTATTACTGAGCGTGAGATGGTTTTTAGCGTCAAGGAGTTGGTTGGGGGAAGAAGTCGTAACAACTATGAGCTAGCGCTGCCTTATGAGCGGAATCAAAAATATGATTTGCGTTTGCGTATTTTCACGCCGAGCGCTGCAAGACCACTACCTAATAACAATAATGTCGCAGGTTCAGGAATAGAAAAAGAAGTTGTTGGGCCGACATTTGAGGGGATGAAATTTGTGTTGTTTCCAGTCTTGTTGACAACGCCTGTATACACAGAACCAACAAGGAAGCTCGCAAGTGGCAAACTGATTAATCCATTCGTGGTGCCGGAAAAAGACAACGTTGCCAGACCACCCTGTCCTGAAGATAAAAGACTGTAGGCTGCGAAATTCTGTTCGCGAACGCCTAGCTGTTTGAAAAGCGTAACATCTAACAGGCTCGTCAGCGGTTTCTCGACATAATTGTTTGATTGGAAATTATCCATCGGGTTTGGCGACCAGTTAAAACCTCTCGGCGCACCAGAAATGCTTGTAGATGAAGTAGAAATTAAAGAGGTGTTTGATCCGGCTGTGACTATGATTGGATCAGCTTTGGCAGCGATGCTAAGAAGCAAAAAGAAAATAACTAGGTGAAATCGGGGCGCAACTGGCATGACGTTTCCTCCTGATAGGAGCAGGGCAAACTAAACCGCTCAATTTGTTGGGGAGGCAAATCGTTACAAAAAAGAATAATAAATGGAGAATCAACGACGAGGAAAGTTTATAACTGTGAGTGCGGGAAGTCCAGACGCGATCACTTACCTAACCCCTCAATCAGTAATAAAGATAGGTGCGCCATCAATAATTGCCCTGCATTGTCTACACTCCAATCAATTGCCGGCATATCGTCGCACGTAATCGCCATCGCAATGCGTCCGCGTTTTGTATAGAAAATTCCGATGTCAGAGCGCAGCGCATCCAACGCGCCAGGTTTCGTGGCGATTTCGGCATCTTTCACATTGCGCGCGATGCCGTCGTGATATTGCTGGCGTTTGAGAATGCTAATCATTTCTTTGCAGGCTTCAGGCGAAACGATTTCGCCGCGTTCGATTTTTTCGAGCAGCATCACCATTTCGCGCGGCGTGCTGACGCCAATGCCGTAGCGACTGGCACTGCCATCAGGCTTTTTATTCCAGTCGGAGTTGAATAATTTGCTTTCGCCTCCGCCATTAATTTTGCGCAAACTTCGCGTGACTTTGAGGCCAAACGAATCTAATTTTTCATTCACGGCATCGGTTGTGATGTGATCCAGCACTAAATTGGTAGCCGTATTATCGCTGAGCATAATCATCAAATGCACAGCATCGCGCAGCGTCAATCGCAATCCGTCGCCGAAGTCCGGCAAAATCCCTGCGCCACCAACTTTCTTTTCTTTGGTTAGTACTAACTCGTCATTCCAATTAAATTGGCCTTCTGCTACGAATGCAAACGTAGCCGCCATAATCGGCACTTTGATCGTGCTTGCCGTGCGCACCCAATCATTTTCATTGATGCCATATGTCGCGCCTGTATCGAGATTTTTTGCAAATAGCGTGACTTTGCCTTTGAAATTTTTGATCTCATTGCGAATTTTTTTGTCGAGCGATTTGTTGATTGGCGGAGCTTGGGCAAAAGCAGTTGTCAAAAGCAGAGAAAGCGCAAAAAGTAAAAAAAAGATTTCACCACAGAGACGCAGCGTTGGCACAGAGCGGCGCAGAGAAAAGACTCTGTGTTTCTCTGTGTCACCTCGGTGCCTCTGTGGTGAAAATTTATTTTGGGGCTTCATAATCCAAACTCTTTCATCAAGTTCATCAACACAGCTTCTACTTCCGTTTGTATCGTTCGATTTGCATATCCAATCCACGAAATATCCTCAGTCGTGTTCATCGGAAAATCAATTTTGCCGCCGCGCCCATTGGTGACAATGACGCCAGCTTCTTCGGCAATCAATGCTGTGCATAAATCGTAGGGATGACACGAGTGACCTGTCGGCTTGCCTTCGCGCTCAAGTTTTTCATAAAGCACCGAACGAATGTCAGCAATCATCCGATCATGCCCCATCATCAACTCATAAAGCTGCCCGCCCGTAGACAAATATTGATCGTTGAAAAGCGCCGTCTTATTCGTAGCCAGATCGCCAAACAATTCCAGCGCCAGATTTTCTTCGATGCTTGCTAATACATCTTTGCCAATTGGAAAGAAACTCGCCAGCATTGCAAAACCGCCGCGAATGCTTGTTGCGCGCGAAGGCTTAGGGCGAAATGGAACTCGTGCGCGGGATTTTAAATCTACGGTTTCACCAAACGCGCCTTGTCCGCGAATTGCCCACAGCGTATCTGCCAGCGCCGCGCGCGTCGTCGGCAATTCGACTTGCACCGCCAATTCAATGTCCGCGAGCGTCGTCGCTTCGCCGCGATTTTCCGCTACGCCAATCAAAATCCACGCGCTGCGCTTGTTGTACATAATCGGGCGCGTGCCATCAATCGGGTCAATAATGATGCGCAATTCGCATTCGTCGAGCGATTTATCAGCAGGGAACGCGAGCGGCTTTTCGTCATTTACGCCTTCGCAAATTAACGAAAATGAAATCATCGGTTCTAATTCTTCGCGCAGCGCAGGCAGCAGCACGTCTTCGACCGAACGATCAATTTCATAAATCGTGTCAGCGGCAGAATGAAACGCGACCGCTGATAATTCTTCAGCAGTTTGTTTGCGCAATTCGGCTAAGACATGCGCTTGAATACGTTCGCCCACGCGAACAATGCGAGTTTTGATTTCATCGTAATTTCTCATCTTGCCAAGCAATTTACCTGAGTTGATTTGGCTGTCAACTTGCAACGCTTGCGGTTGCTTTCTGCGTGTGGTAAGTAATTACTTACTTACAAGCAAGGTGAGAGAAAATTTATGCCCAAACCGTTACGAATTTTGCTGGTCTTGATTGTGCTGGGAGGCGTTGGTTATTTCGTTTGGAACAAATATTTCCGGGCGAAAATTGATCCCAACAAAATCGAAGTCGCAGGCCGTATTGAAGGCGACGACGCGACGATTGCTTCCAAAGTTGCGGGACGCATTAAAGAAATAAAAGTGCGCGAAGGCGATCCTGTCAAAGCTGGCGACGTAATTGCATTGCTGGATGATGACCAAATTCGTGCGCGTGAACAACAAGCGCAATTCGCGGTCGAACAAGCGCAGGCGCGAGTGTTGCGGGCGCAACAACAAATTTCAGTTTTGAACGAACAGATCAAAGGCTCACAGCTTGGCGAACAGCAATCCAAACTTGATGCCGAAGGACGTGTGCGACAAGCCGAAGCGCAAGTCGCAGCGGCGGAAGCTACGCTGGCGCAAGCCGAAGCGGCGTACAAATTTGCCAAGTGGGACGAAGAAAAATATTCGACGTTGACTACATCGGGCGATGTTCCTGAGCGTACCTTGCAACAGGCGAAAACGAATGTGGCTACGCAAGCAGAACTTGTGAAAGCCGCGCGCAAACAAGTTGACGCGGCGCGAGGTGGGTTATCTGCAATGCAGGCAATGCTGAAAAATCCTGTGATTCGCTCTTCGCAAACAGCGACCATTCGCCAGCAACTTACGCAAGCAAACTCCGACATCGAAGGCGCACAAGCCGATGTCGCTCGCGCCAAAGCACAGCTTGACGAAGTTCAGGCCACGCGCCGCGATTTGCAAATCGTGGCTCCGTTCGATGGCACAGTTCAAACGCGTTCCGTCGAACCAGGCGAAATCGTAGCGCCAGGCACGCCAATTATTACGTTGATTGATTTGCATCAACTTTATTTGCGCGGCTTTATCCCTGACTTGAATATCGGCAATGTCAAAGTCGGGCAGAAAGCGCGAGTATGGGTTGACTCCAACGAGCCTGGAACAAAAAAACGTATCGAAATTGAAGCCGTCGTTACCCGCATTGACCCACAAGCTTCGTTCACTCCTGAAAACACATATTTCCGGGATGACCGCATCAAACAGGTGTTTGGTGTGAAATTACAACTCAAAGGCTCAACGGGAAATGCTAAGCCGGGGATGCCTGCGGATGGCGAAGTCTTAGTCAATTAGGCTTGTCTTTGTCAGTACCACCCTGCGTAAGCGGGTGGCGCGTGCTGGCGATCAAACCACCCGCTTACGCAGGGTGGTACTGACTTTTAATCTGTGGCGAATAATCAAGCAGTTCAAATCAGAAATCTTAAAAAAAATTACGGCGCAGTCGAGGCCGTGAAAGGCATTAACCTTGATGTAAATGCAGGTGAGATTTTTGGGTTGATCGGGCCAGACGGAGCGGGGAAGACTTCGACGTTTCAAATTCTTGGCGGAGTAATGAAAGCCTCGGACGGGACGGCGGATATGTTCGGCGTGAATGCACGTGAAGCGCGCCCGTTTGTCGGCTATTTGACGCAAACGTTCAGTTTGTATCAAGACCTCAGCGTCAAAGAAAATATCGAATATATTGGCGAATTGCGGTTAGTTCCTCCGTCTGAAATTCTAGCGCGCGGGATGCGTTATTTGAAAATGTTCGATATGGATCGTTTCACCGCGCGCCTTGCCGGACGTTTGAGCGGCGGGATGAAACAGAAACTCGCGCTGACTTGTGCATTGATTGCTGAGCCGAAAATTTTGTTGCTGGATGAACCGACTACTGGCGTAGACCCTGTTTCACGCCGCGAATTTTGGGACGCGCTGGCGCAGCTTGCGGCTGATGGAATGACGATTATCGTCGCTACGCCATATCTTGATGAAGCCGAACGTTGCAACCGCGTTGCCCTTATGTTCGACGGCGAAATTCATCAGGTTGGAACGCCGAACGAATTGAAGGAAGGCTTAGGCTTGCAACGCTTGGAAGTGCGCGCCAATGATTTGCGCCGCGCCGAAGAAACGCTCAGTAAAACGCCCGAAATTCACGATGTGCAGCGTTTCGGAGATCGTTTGGACGTGATGGTAAAAGAATTGCAAAGCGGCGAACAATCTGTCCGAGAATCGTTGCAACGCGCTGAAAATCCGGTCATAGAAATCAGCACGGGATTGCCTACGCTTGAAAACACGTTTGTGTCTGTGTTGCGCAATTTGCATCCCGAAATTCCTGTCCCTGAATTCCCTCGCCGTCGCGCCTTTCGGGAGCGCAAAGAAGGCGCGATTGCGATTGGCGCAAAAAATCTCAGAAAAACTTTCGGCGAATTTTACGCGGTCAAAGACATCAATCTGGAAATCAAGTACGGCGAAATTTATGGCTTGCTTGGCGCAAATGGCGCGGGCAAAACGACTACGATAAAAATGTTGTGCGGGCTAATCGAAGCGACAAGCGGCGATATGACGTTGGCAGATGAAAAAGGCGGATTTCGTTCGAGCTTTGTGCGCAAACGCATCGGCTATATGTCGCAAAAATTTTCGCTCTACGATGATTTGACGATTGACGAAAATTTAGATTTTTTCGCAGGCGTTTATGGCATCCCGCGCGAAGACCGCGAAGCAAAAAAACAATGGGTGCTCGAATTTTCAGAACTCGCGGGCAAAGCCGATCAAATGGTTGGCAGTTTGCCGGGCGGATGGAAGCAGCGCGTCGCGTTTGGCGCAGCGATTATGCACGAGCCGAGCGTTTTGTTTTTGGACGAACCCACATCTGGCGTAGACCCAATTGCGCGCCGCCAATTCTGGCAAATGATTAATCACCTCGCGGATCGCGGCGTAGCAATTTTGGTAACTACGCATTACCTCGAAGAAGCTGAACAGTGCAATCGTTTAGGCTTAATGGTCGCGGGCGAATTGGTCGCAGAAGGAACTCCGACAGGCATCAAAGCAGAGCAAGGCGGGCATTTGATTGAGCTTTATCCAAGCGAGCCGCAAAAAGCCGCTACGTTGCTGAAAGGTGAAATGGATCGTTGGCGCGTTTCGCAATTCGGTGACCGCTTGCACGTGATCGTAGATGAAGATGTCCAAACCGGAATTGCGCAGATGACAAAGCGACTAAATCTGGCCGGAATTCAGGTCAAACACGCACATGAAGAAACGTATTCGCTCGAAGATGTTTTCATCGTTGTTGTCGAGAAAGCGCGCGCCACAGGGAAATTTGTTGGAGAGTAAAGAATTGCTTTATGCGAAGAATTATTGCGCAGGCAAAAAAAGAATTAGTGCAAATTTCGCGGGATCGGCTTTCGTTGCTGCTAGCTTTTGTATTGCCTGCCTTTTTGTTGATTATGTTAGGCAATTTGATTTCGTTGACGGTGACGAATTTGCCGATTGTTGTGCAGGATTTGGATTCAACGCCAACTTCGCGCAAATACATTGATATTTTTCGCGCTTCGCTTACCTATAACATCATTGCGATGTTGCCTTCAGAGCAGCCAGAACACGCGTTGCTGACGAATCGGGCGCGCGCCGCGATTATTATTCCCGAACATTTCGAGCGCGATGTTTTGCGCGGACAAAATTCCGAAGTGCAAATTTTAGTGGACGCGACGGAGCCGAACACTGCAAATATTATGCGCGGCACGTTGTCGGCGCTCACGCAATCGTTCATTCAACAAACCGTGCCTGCACAATTGCGACCGCGTTTGGCGATCAAAGCGGTACCACGTCTGTGGTTCAATCCGGGACGCGATTCACGCAAATTTTTCGGCCCCGGCATTTTTGTATTAGGGCTTTCGTTGTTTCCGCCTTTGCTGGCGGCGCTGGCGATGTCGCGTGAATGGGAACAAAAAACTATCTTACAAGTGTATGTGTCCAGCATCACTGCGCACGAATATATTCTGGGGAAAATTCTCGCTTTTACAGTCATCGCTATCGTTGAATGGGTCATCGGACTTGGTGTGCTATACGGCATGTTTGGTGTGCATATTGTGGCTGATCCCACGCCGTTTTTGGTTGGCAGTATTTTGTTTTTAATTTGCGTCGTGAATTTTGGCGTGATGATTGGCGCAGGGATCTCGCAACAAGCGGCAGCCATTCAGGCGGTTGCGATTGGCGGGTTTATTATGTCGTTTTTGCTTTCCGGTTTGATTTTTCCTGTCGAAACCATTCCTAAAGTTTTGCAACCAATTTCGAGCATAGCGCAATCGCGTTATTACGTAGTGATCGTCCGCGATGCCTTAATTCGCGGCGGCGGCTGGCCTGCTGTGTGGTGGGCAGTGTTGGCAATTGGTGTGATCGCCGCCGTCTTTTATTTTCTCGCGTGGAAGAAAATGCGATTGATGCAGTTGAATGATTAAAAAATAGGGCTTCGGTCTTTGGTTTTTGGTCTTTGCTTTTTGTCGCTGAGGAACAAGCTGAAATCAATTTCACCTCGCAACAAATCAAAGGCCAAAGACCCTAGCCCAAAGCCCAAACTTCAAAATGAAAAATTTACTAAACAAATTTCTGAATGCGCGCCTTTGGGCGTTGATGCTGAAAGAATTGAATCAAATTAAGCGTAGCCGCCAGCTTATCGTCTCACTGATTGTGCCGCCAACTTTACAAGTAATTATTTTTGGCTTCGCGCTTGACCCCTTAATGAATCACATGAAATTGGGCGTAGTAGATGAAAGCCGCACGATTGAAAGCCGCGAAGTTGTTTCTGCTTTGACTGCGAATGCAGCATTTGATTTGAAGGGATATTACCTTTCGCCTGATGAATTATCGAAAGCCTTAACCGAAGGCCAGTTAGACGCAGGAATAATCATTCCCGTGAAATTTTCTGAACAACGCACGCGCAATGAAACGGCTGAAATTCAGATGCTTTTCAATGGGCTGAATACGAATACAGGGACGATTGCACAAGGTTATGCTTCGCGCATCATCGCTGAATACAATCAAAGTGTAGCTGCACGTTTGCGCGTCAATCATTCTGATGCTCCGCAACTAGTCACGCCCAGAGTCGCCTTGCTCTTTAATCCTGGCTTGAATAGTTCGTGGTTCATTGTGACAGGGACATTTGGCGTCTTGTTGATTCTCAATAGTTCATTGGTCGCGGCAGCGGCGCTCACGAAAGAAAAAGCTGTCGGAACCGTTGAGCAATTATTGATGACTCCGGCGAATACAACTGAAATTATTATCGCCAAAATTGCGCCACTGTTTATGTTGTTGATGATGACGGTGTGTTTAGTCGTCATCATTATGGTGTTTATTTTTCATGTGCCTGTGCGCGGGAGTTTGGGATTGATTTTTTTGGCTTCGGCGCTTTGTTTGTTGTGTGGAATTGGTATCGGAACATTTATCGCTACATACACAAAAAACGCAACGCAGGCGCAACTCGTGAGCTTTTTTACGAATCCGCCGATTGCGATGTTGTCAGGCTCTGTGACTCCGGTCGAAGCGATGCCGCAATGGATTCAGCCAATCACCTTACTTAATCCGGTTCGCCATTTTGGTATTATTGTTCGCAGCATCCTGCTCAAAGGCACTGGCTTTGACACGTTGTATTTGCACTTCTTTGCGTTGCTGGCTTTTGCGGTTATTTTAGTCTCGCTCAGCGTTGGGCGATTTAGAAAACAATTGAGCTAAACAATTTTTCGAGAGAGAAAATATGAACCCCAAAGTACAAGAGATCGTCAATGACATAGAGGCGGTGCGTGCCAATCTTTATGTGGCTGTGAACGACCTTTCGCAAGCACAACTGGATTTCAAACCTGCGCCAGAAGAATGGTCAATCAGCGAAATCCTGAGCCATTTGCAAGTCGTCGAAAAGGGTTTGCCGAAGTTGTATACGATTATGTTGCAGAAGGCTGCTGAAGCGGGTTTGCAACCTGAAACAGAAGGTTCCTGGTTGCATAGTTTGGATGAAGCCAAACTGGAAGTCGTGCAACAAAAAATGCCTGCGCCGGAACGCGTCTTGCCGAAAGCTGGCATCGCCAAAGCAGAGCTTTTAGAATCGCTTCGCCAATCGCGCCAAGCGATTGTGGCTGCTGTTTCGCAAGCAGGCAATCACGATTTGAGCGGCGTCAAATGGCCTCATCCGGCGCTGGGTGAAATCAATTTTTATCAATGGATATTGTTCATCGGCAAGCACGAAATGCGGCATTTAGGGCAGATTGAAGGGGTCAAGAACCGCGAGGGCTTCCCCATCGCGTAAAGTGTAGTTAGTAGATTCGCCCACTAAGCTAACTCGCGGAAAATGATTTTCTGCCCCAACGGTAGAGCGGCTCTCGCTTATATTGGCTCGTCCTTGGGCTTTCAGTGCAGAGGCTTTCCTGCTGCGGTAACCTTATATTCCTATGAATAGAGAAATCATCAGGTTATGTGAAAAAAGATTGTTGCGTCTATTGTTGACGCTGGTTTTTTGCCACGTCTATCTCGCTGCCCAACCTGCTGCTCTTCTTCCACAACAACGGCAAGCTATTATTGAGTTGAAACGACTTTATGAAGACTCTAAAGACATCGGTGATGATAAAGAAAGAATTGATGCTCGGGCAGAAATTGCTAAGCTGCTGTGGAACTATGATAAGCAAAAAGCCCGAAGCTACTTCGCGGAAACCTATAAAGCGATTAGCCAGATAGAAGATGAAAAGCGATCTATTCCATTCTTGTATTCCCCCAAGATGATGCTGCGACGCAAGGTGTTAGGGGAGGTTATGGTGCGCGATTCGGAATTGGCTGAGATGTTGATCCAAACCATGACAACGACGGGCGCTTCAAATGAAGACAGGCGCAAATTATATTTGGGATTGGCAGGTTTCTTGCTCTCGAAAGATTCGAAACGCGCTGCCAAAATAGTGCAGAATAATTTAGAGGGCGGAGCCGATATTGAGTTGATGAGGGCGCTTAGGTCACTACGGCAGAAGGAACCAGCTATTGCCGATGATTTATTGCGACAATGGTTATTAAAGCAACAGATCAATGCTGAAAACCCGATGGGCGATTTCTTGGTTTTGAGCATATATTTCAGGCCATCTGAAAAAGAATCTGACAACAAAAATGTTACTGCCACCTCAAATGAGCTTCCTGCCATACTGATCGAACCATTACTGGATTTTGCCTTCAAAGCGCTTACTTTGCACAGCGAACAAGAGCAAAAACTAATGGTTAACCCACCACGGGAAAGATTTGTAATGGGCGATATACTCAATGCTGGGATTATCGCCTCACTCCTACCGCTCTTTGAAAAATATCGCCCGGATCAAGTTAGTCTTGTTCGCGCATATTTGGGGCAGGCTGCGAATACGCTTCCTGATAATGTCAGAAACGGTGATGTTCCTTCGCGCCCTAAGACGATAGACGACATACTTAACGAGGCTCAAAAAGAAAAAAATGATTTTCTCCGCGACTTTCATTACCGCGACGCTGTACAGCGGGCAGAACAGGCAGAAGATTATGATCGCGCTATAGAAATTGCGGGTAAAGTAGGCGACCAAGACCAACGACCCGATACGTCCTTGATAAGAGAGAGAGCGGCACATGCCGCCTTGAGAAAAGGAAATTTAGGCGACGCGTATCGGTTTGCAAAAGATTTGCTGGATGTTTCCGAACGCGCAAATCTCTATAGCAAAATTGCGCTAAAAGCATCTGAGCAATCAGAGATTCAACGCGCAACGGAGTTGTTGAATGCAGCGGAAAAGCTGATGGAAAAAACGCCAACAACTCCTAAACAGGTTACGGCATTATTGCAAATCGCTTCCACAAAAGCGGCGATGAATTGGGCGCGTAGTTTTGAAGCCACAAAACTAGCGATAGAAGCGATCAATGAACTTTATGCAAATAAATCGCAAGCGCAGAAAATTTATTTCTCGTTTGGAACGGAATCTTTTGAAGGAAATTTAGGTATTCTGGCGCGTCACGATTTTCAGCGCAGCCTTTCCTTAGCACAGGCAATTAAGAAAAAAGAAATTTCTGTAACCGCACAGTTAGCTGTTTGTGCGAGTGTTTTGGAAGAGAAAACTATAGAACGCTGAAATTAATCAAAGTCGTCAATAATTTTTGATAATAAAAATTCGCTTGCTGCTTCTTACGCAGCAAAACCAATAAACACCCGCAGGCTAACGAATCCGCTACTATTTCAAACGCGGCGCTTTCCGGGTTATGTCCAATATGAAACATCGAAAGCATGCGCATGAGCGGGCAAATTATTAATAACAAAGCGGCTGCGAACACTGCTCTACGCTTGCCGAACAGCAACAGCGTCGCAGGCCACAGCAAATAAAATTGTGCTTCGACCGCCAGCGACCACGTATGCCCCAAGTACCAGCCTTGCGGCGCAAAATAATTCGACGTGTATGTCAACGCGTGGAAAAGGTCGTGATTGCTGAGCGTAATAAACCCACTCAGCCGCAATAAAATTAGTCCGAAAATTAACGTGTAATAAGGCGGGAAAATTCTCAGTGTGCGGCGAAAATAAAATTGCAGCAGGTGAATCCGACCCGTTATTTCCGTTTCCTGCAACAACAGTGTCGAAATCAAATAACCAGAAATAACAAAAAAACGATGACGCCGACTTCGGCTAAAGAGAAAAAATCGCCAACCTGTTTCGAGAGCGGAAAATAGCGTGTGCCCGAAAGATGACCTAATAAAACAAGGCTAATCGAAAGCGCGCGTAGGCCGTCTAATGATGCAATTCGACTAATTTGCCGAGCTTCTTTTTTTGATTTGTATATGAAGGTCAAGGATTATGTGTCTGTTGTAACTTGAGAGTAGGTTTCGTCATTTCCCAGGAGCCAATTGATTGCGCGATGCCTTTCTGTTGTGATGCCCAGGCATTCTTTTCTCTTTTGCTCTGCTACTTTGGAAATAGACTGTTCTCCAATTACTAAGTCCTGATCGGCGAATCTTAGACCACGAATTTCCAACGGACCGAACCAGGCTTCTTTTGCTACTTTCTGAAAATCCATTGGGCGCGGGGTTAGTGAATAATCCCGAAGTCGCCAGTGAAGTGAAAACATTAATTCTGCATACTGATTTAGTTCAGTAGTATTCCGCAGCACAGTTGTTCTAAGCATCTTTTGGGCTTCTTCATTATCAAGAAAACCGAGTGTGTCTGTGACATCGGCAGCAACGATTTGTTGATCATACTCAGGCAAGTCGAATCGCTGTAGCGCCCAAGCCAAAACAGCTAAGCCTTCGCATTGCCAAGAATAGTTAATATGATCTTGTGCAAGTAATTGTCCAATAGGTGTTGTTAGTATGATTATTTCTTTTGGCTCAAGCTCGTTGAAAACCCCAATACATTTTGTCCATTCTATAACATCGTGCCTGAGGTCTTCAGCCCATTGAGTATCGCTCTCGTTTTCAATGAAAGCGCGACACACTACAGCGCACATTACCAATGCCCTTCTTGCCACTCGCAAAGGCGATGGAGGATTTAACTCTACAGCTTCATCAGTTTCACCCATAGCCACTTATTGTGAGGTGTACACTCGATAATCAATTTCCTGAAAAATTGTGTCTTTGCCTTCGACATCAGCCAGCCATTTTTCGTCAATTTCGTTGGTGTTGAGCATTTCGTACAGTTTGGTGAAACGGTGGATGTGGTCTTTGAAGCGTTTGATCGCGTATTGCACCATTGTTCCGGTGGTGATGATGAATGCCCAGTCAGAAGATTGCGCCAGCAACAATTCGCGTGCAGCCTGATTTAAAGCACGTAAGCGCAAGTCTTCAGCTTCAGGATTGAACGTGGCAAGTTCAACCATGCGCTGTTCGGCTACGTTTTGGTGGACGTACATCCAATCCGTTTGATGATTGATCCACACGCGGTTGTAACCTTCAGCTCCCCACGACGAAGCGGACGGGATTTGGTTCTGATTTTCGGGATAAAATTGCAAATAATCTATCGGCGAAATTGCGCGAATTTCAGTTTGGTCGTAATGCAATTTCTTAAATAAATAATATAAGAAATGCGGCCCTTCAAACCACCAATGCCCAAATAATTCAGCATCGTACGGCGCGAGGATTAATGGCTTGCGTCCCAATTTTTCCTGCAAGTGTCCCGCTTGTGCGCGACGATTTTGCATGAAATTTGTCGCGTGATCGGCGGAGCGGTCGTGCGCCCATTCCGGCACGTATGGTTCTTTTTGGTGCAATTCAACTTTGCCAGTGATGCGGTGATATTTGAATCCGGTGTTGCGGCGCACTCCGTCGTCATGCAGGTATGGTTTGATGTATTCGTAATCCTGCATGTCATAACCAAGATCACGATAAAATTCGCGGTAGAGCGGATCGCCAGGATAACCGATTTCTGAACTCCAAACCTGTTCACTGGTTTCGGTGTCGCGGGCGAAAACGGCTACGCCATTGGGCGTGATGACGGGCGCGTAAATGCCGCGTTTGGGGCGCGGGCTGCCGTACAAAATTGCGTGCGCGTCGGAGATGAAAAACTGGATGCCTGCTTCTTTCAAAAAGCGATCATCGCCCGGACTGAACGCGCATTCGGCTAACCAAATGCCACGCGGCGCGCGTCCGAAATGTTTAATGTAATTATTTTTGGCAATTTGAATTTGCGCGCGCTTGGCTTCGTCGCTTGCCATCAACGGCAAAAATCCATGTGTAGCGCCACACGTAATAATTTCGAGGTAGCCTTGATCTTGCAGTTCTTTGAAGCCGTGCAAAATATTGCGTTGATATTTGTGCTCAAAAATCTGACGGCATTCGTTGAAATGACGCTGATACATCAACGCTGCCGAATGAAAATTCATCGCTTCGTTTTTTGTGCGTTCGACTTCCTTATCGGCAAGTTCGCTCAATTTTTCGAGGTGCTGAATGTAGCGTTCCTGCAAGAGTGGATCAGCCAGCATTTCGCACAGCGGCGGCGTCATGGACATTGTCAGGCGAAACTTAACGCCTTCGTCGCGCAACGTCTGAAATGCCACGAGCAACGGAATGTACGTTTCGCTGATGGCTTCATACAGCCAATCTTCTTCAAGAAAATCGGGATATTCCGGGTGACGCACAAACGGTAAGTGTGCGTGTAGGACGAGGCTTAAAAATCCAGTTTCCATATAATGAAAGTAAGCAGCGTTTAGGGAACAGTGAACATCAACGAGTAACGCGTACTAATTATTCATGCTCGGCAACCATTGATCTGCTTTTGCATTTTGTTCGGAGGACGAAACGAAATTGAGTTGCGCTGGTGCGACGTTCAATTCAGAGGCCGACATGCCTAATTTTTCCGCGAGGAAAATGCTCAGCGGGCCGCTAACTTCGAGTTCACCTTCTGTAGCCAATGCGCGGCGCAGCAGTTCTGGCAAGTGCCGCAGCAATAACATATATCCTAATTCGCCGTTGCCGCTCATTTTGTTGATGATGCTCAAAAACTCGCGCACGATTTCAGTCAGTTCTGCTTGGCTCAATTGCTCCCACAGTTTTTCGTAATCGCGTCCAGCCTGCACGTCAGCGATGACTTGCAATAATCGTTTGAATGATTCTGGCAATGCTGCCCAGAAAGAAATTTGTTCTTCAGGATTTTGACCAGGCAATGGCAATACGCCTTCGGCTGTGAATGCGCGCTCCGGTACGAGGTGGCTTTCGCGTAAAACCTGGACGTACTCGTCCGCTGAAATTTTATATTCCGGCTCAACATCTTCTTGGTCTGAAATAGTTCCGCGCGGCGTCGTGACAGTGTTGGAGCTAAGCAATTTGATATAGCTGATTTTGTCTGAGCGTACGCCTAATTCAACTTTGTATGTGCGGTCAGGAAAAACACTAAACCAATAGTTGCGACCAAAAGCTGCATCAAAGAGCACCGCGATGTTCGTGGTTTCGTCAATCAGCTTCAGCACTGTATGAAATTCTTCCTTGGGAAATAAACGCGCTAGCCGATCAAACGGATTATCTTTGAGTTGCCAATACACGTAGAGGTGAAACGGGTCTTGCACGAGCAAACGCATGACATCAATGTCGTAATGCGCCGGAATTGGCAAGCCAGTATCCACAATTGGCTCAGCGGGGATTGCTTCGGTAGCCTCAAGGTTGACCGGGACTTCGTCTGGTACTACGACGGGATCAAACGGGTTGCGCGTGGCTAACGGGAACGTAGACGACAGATCGAAAAAGAAGGGCACAGGTGATTTCTCCAAATTATAGGATTATTTATCAGTTAGTGCTTAGTAATGTATGTAAATCGAAGCTTAGGTGGGAAGTGAGTGGATGTCAAGAAAACAGCACACCGCAGCGTAAGCGATCTTCCGCACTGGGCGAAAGTCTGTATTTTATCGCTTACGCTGAGTGCTTGAGATGGATAAATTAGTCCAGACGTTTGACGCGCACATTTTTGTAGCGCACAACGCTGCCTGGGTCATGGGCTTGAAAAGCGAACGTACCTTTGTCAATGATCCGCGTGAAATCTTTGCCAGCTTTCCAATCCGCTGGTTGTTCCCAATCTACGGCAACTTTGTCATTTACTTTTATGGTGATGTGTTTGCCTTTGACGATGATGTCGTAGGTGTACCATTCATTGTCTTTAGCAAAATTTTCTTTCACATTTACTACATCATAAATGCTGCCGGTTTTTTTCCAGTCGCGGTGAGTTTGATTGACTTGGATTTCAAAACCATTCTTGGGCCAGCTTGTTTCCTGCCATTGTGTGTGGATGTAAATTCCGCCATTGGAATTTGGTTCAGTCATTACATCCACTTTCAACTCAAAGTTTACGAACGGCTTGGGATCGCCGACGTAATAAACGTGGCTCCGTTCACCTTTAGCGATAATTGCGCCATCTTTAATTGACCAGCTATTTTTTTCTGGTTCAGCAATTTTCCAACCATTGAATGTTTTGCCATCCCAAATTGTTTTGAAGCCTTTTTCTTTCTTTGGCTTATCAGCTTTATCTGTTTTTGGTTTTGCATTCACGGTGGTCGCTGTAAGCAGCAGCGCGGAGAGCATTAATGTAAGTAAAATTGTAAACTGCTTTTTCATCTGCAAAATTCTCCTGAATATTTTTAGGTCGTAACTATTCTAGCGGTATTGTGAAGAGTAGCATTGACGCTCGTGCTTGTCAGCAGCGCGGCTGGCTATTTGCTTTCACCATGAGCAATGATATTTTCTCCCGCACTTTCTTCCACACGAAAATTTTGCTACTGCCTGAAAGGACGAATAATCGGCATGAAACGATACAGAATTTTTGCGGTTGTTTTGAGTGCAGTATTTTTGATGAGTTGTCAGCATTCAGCGCAACAAGGCGCTGGCGAAAAGGGGGCGACGAGCAAACCACGTATCGCGCTGGTTATGAAGTCGCTCGCCAATGAATTTTTTAAGACAATGGAAGATGGCGCAAAAGCGCATCAGCAAAAACATGCTGGCGAATATGAGTTAATCGCCAATGGCATCAAAGACGAAACCGACATCGCGGCGCAGAACGCGTTGGTCGAACAAATGATTGCCAACAAAGTAGACGTGATTGTGATTGCGCCCGCCGATTCCAAAGCGCTCATCAGTGTCTGCCAAAAAGCCATTGCCGCAGGGATCGTCGTCATCAACATTGATAACAAATTTGACGCTACCATTTTAGCTGAGAAAAATCTCAAAATTCCGTTTGTCGGCCCAGACAATCGCAAAGGCGCAAAATTGGTAGGCGATTATTTGGCGCAACAGCTCAAGCCCGGCGATCCTGTTGCAATCGTTGAAGGCATTCCGACAGCCTTCAATGCTCAACAACGTAAAGCAGGCTTTGAAGACGCAATTAAGGCTGCGAATTTGCAATTGGTTGACTCGCAGTCCGGCAAATGGGAACAGGAATCCGCCAACAAAATCGTAGCGGCGATGGTGACTTCGCACGCCGACCTGAAAGCAATTTTGTGCGCGAACGACAATATGGCGTTGGGCGCAATCGCTGCGCTGCGAACCGCTGGTAAAAGCGAGCAAATTAAAGTAATCGGCTTCGACAATATTTCGGCGGCACAGCAATTATTGCAAGAAGGAAAACTCGTAGCGACTGTGGATCAGCACGCTGCTCAATTGGCTACGTTTGGGATTGAATATGCGCTCGAAGTGCTTCAGAAGAAATCTTCGCCAGCGGATAAAGAAACGCCTGTAGAGTTAATCACCAAAAAATAAAATTCATGAGCGACAATACTTGGCGCGCGGTGACAAAAGAATATTTGGGGCTGACTTTGGTTCTGCTTGCTCTTGTTGTCATTTTCAGTCTCAGTACGTCCAACTTTTTTTCCCTTACAACTTTTCGCACCATTGCCAATCAAATTCCTGACGCGCTGGTACTGGCGGTCGGAATGACATTGGTGTTGCTGAGCGCCGAAATTGATCTTTCGGTTGGCTCAGTGCTGGCGCTGAGCGGAGCGGTGCTAGGTGTTTGTCTGGTGGATTTTAAATTGCCGCTGCCCTTGGCGATACTGGCTTGTTTGTTGACCGGAACAGTTTGCGGTTTAGTAAATGGCGCGATTGTAATTCGTTGGAAATTGCCTGCCTTTATTGTCACGCTTGGCATGCTCGAAGTCGCGCGCGGAGCCGCATATTTATTGACGAAATCACAAACGAAATATATTGGCGCGCCCATTGAGACACCTGCCTCATATTCTTTGTTTGGTCTGTCACTGTCATTTTTATTTGCGCTCGGCTGTGTTTTGCTGGCGCAATTTTTCTTGCGGCGCAGCGTATACGGACGATATTTAATGGCGGTTGGCGCAAACGAAAACGCCGCGAGATATGCTGGAATTGATCCGCGCGTTGTGAAAATTACTGTCTTTGCGATATGTGGATTTTTAAGCGCTACCGCTGCGTTGATGCAAACAGCGCGATTAGTATCTGCCGATCCGAACGCAGGTACAGGCGCGGAATTACAAGGCATCGCTGCCGCAGTGATTGGTGGCACTAGCTTGCTGGGCGGGCGCGGTTCTATTGTCAGCACATTTATTGGCGTTTTAATTATTGCTGTCCTTGGCGCAGGCTTGTCTCAATTGGGAGTACAAGAGCCGACAAAACGTGTTGTGACTGGCAGTGTAATCGTCATTGCCGTGATTTTAGATTACTACCGCTCACATTAATTGTGGAAAAATTACAACACCCACTTGACAAGGATTGCCCACCTCGCTAGTATCTACCGCTTTGCACCTCATGGTCTTTACAAAGTAAGCGGCGCTCAGTGGTCTAAACAGTGCAGAGGCGTCGCGCAGTAAGCCAAAAACATCGGCTTTACTGTTTTATTTAAGAGAACGTATTGTGGCGTTTTATTCGCATTTCTAGCGATCTTCTTATTAATTAGCACGTGATTCACGCAAGAGTCCGCTGCCAATTCTTTTATCCGCCACAGAAAAACTCGGCGACTTGAGACGCCAAATCTGCACGCTGACAAGACATCTCAGGCTAATTCGATGGAGTTAGATTCGTATTGATTTAGTTTAGTAGCGATTCGTTCGCTTACTCGCTGTCTGTTTGGCAGCACGGTAATCAAAATATGCCGACGATTAATCAATTAGTCCGTAAAGGACGCCAAAAAGTTAAATACAAAACTTCCAGCCCGGCGCTGCAATCCTGTCCGCAACGGCGTGGTGTATGCGTGCAAGTGAAAACGCAAACACCCAAGAAGCCAAACTCGGCGCTACGCAAGATTGCGCGTGTCCGCCTGACGAATGGCATCGAAGTGACTTCGTACATTCCTGGTATTGGTCATAACCTGCAAGAACACTCCATCGTGTTGGTACGCGGCGGGCGTGTCAAAGACTTGCCGGGGGTGCGTTACCACATCGTTCGCGGAACGCTTGACTCCGTCGGCGTAGCGAATCGTAAGCAAGGGCGCTCCAAATACGGTGCGAAACGTCCGAAAGAAGGCGCTGCCGCAAAAGGCGCACCAGCGAAGAAAAAATAGCGTTTAGCCGCTAATAACGAGTGCTTAGGAACTAAGATATGCCAAGAAGAAGAGGAATCCCCAAACGCGAAGTTTTGCCTGATCCGGTTTACAACAGCCCGCTCGTGGCAAAGTTCGTGAACGCCTTGATGTGGGAAGGCAAAAAGTCAACCGCTGAGAAAATTCTTTATGCGGCACTAGACAAAATTAAAGCGAAGACAGAAGAGGATGCGCTGAAAATTTTCAAGAAGGCGATTGAAAATGTACAGCCGAAAGTCGAAGTCAAATCAAAACGCGTCGGCGGCGCAAACTATCAAGTTCCTGTTGAAGTCAATAACGCGCGCCGTAATGCTTTGGCGATGCGCTGGCTTGTGCAATTTTCCCGTTCACGCGGTGAAAAGACAATGGTTGATAAATTGGCAGGCGAAATCCTTGATGCTTCACAGGCCAAAGGCAACGCGGTGAAGAAGAAAGAAGACGTTCATCGTATGGCTGAGGCGAACAAAGCCTTCGCGCATTATCGCTGGTAATTCGTGATTTAGTAAGCGAAGGCAGATATTAACGGTACTTCGCTCCTCACAGGCACCATTTGATTTTTTTGAGTTTAGATTATGCCAAGAACAGAAGCACTGAATAAGTTTAGAAATATCGGCATCATGGCTCATATTGATGCTGGCAAGACAACGACCACTGAGCGCATCCTCTTTTATACTGGTGTGAATTATAAGATTGGTGAAGTCCATGAAGGGACTGCCACAATGGACTGGATGGAGCAGGAGCAGGAGCGCGGTATTACGATTACCTCTGCGGCTACGACTTGTTTCTGGCGTCGGAATAATCAGCAATATCGCATCAACATTATTGATACTCCCGGTCACGTAGATTTTACGATTGAAGTTGAACGCAGCTTGCGTGTGCTCGACGGCGCAGTCGCCGTTTTTGATGCAGTCGCAGGCGTGCAGCCACAATCGGAAACAGTTTGGCGTCAGGCTGATAAATATAATGTCCCGCGCATCGCGTTCATTAACAAGATGGATCGCCCTGGTGCTGATTTTAATCACGCCGTTGATACAATTCGTACTCGCCTGAGCGCAAAGCCTGTGCCGATTCAGATGCCGATAGGCGCTGAAGATCAATACAAGGGATCAATTGATTTGTTAGAAATGAAAGCGCTAGTCTGGAAAGACGAAGCGATGGGTTCTGACTATACGGTTGAGGAAATTCCTGCCGAGCTGAGAACCGAAGCTGAAATGGCTCGTGAGCACATGATTGAAGCTCTCGCTGATGCCGATGACGAGATCGCTACGAAATATTTAGAAGGTGAAGATATCTCAGTTCAGGAATTGCGAGATGCACTGCGTCGCGGTTGCATTGCAATCAAGATTTTCCCCGTCATTTGCGGTACTGCTTTCAAAAACAAAGGCGTACAGACCCTGTTAGATTCGGTCATTGATTACTTACCTTCGCCAATGGATATTGCCGCTGTTACCGGCACAGATGCGAATGGTAATGAAGTCGAGCGACCTGCTGATGATAAATCACCTTTCTCAGCGCTTGTCTTCAAGATCATGGCCGACAAGCACGTCGGACAGCTTTCCTTTGCACGCATTTATTCCGGTACGTTGAAAGCGGGTTCTTACGTTTTCAATTCCACGAAAGAAAATAAAGAGCGCGTAGGTCGTATCATGAAAATGCATGCGAATAAACGCGAAGACGTGGAAGAAGCTTACGCCGGCGAAATCGTTGCCGTTGCTGGTCTCAAACAGGTAACAACGGGCGATACGATTTGTGATGATAATAACGTCGTCGTGCTCGAAGCGATGGAATTCCCGACCCCCGTCATTTCTTTGGCAATTGAGCCGAAGACGCGCCAAGACCAGGAAAAACTTGGTATTGCACTTGGTCGCTTGGCGCAGGAAGACCCTTCGTTCCGTGTTTCGACAAACCACGAAACCAATCAAACGATTATTGCCGGAATGGGCGAACTCCACTTGGAAATCATCGTGGATCGTCTCAAGCGCGAGTATAACGTGGAAGCTAATGTTGGTAAGCCGCAAGTTGCCTACCGTGAAACGATCCGCAGACCTGCCAAGGGCGAAATGAAATATGCCAAGCAGAGCGGTGGTCGTGGTCAATACGGTCACGTTGTGTTGGAGGTTGAACCTGGCGAACCCGGTTCCGGTTTTGAATTTGTCAATGAGATTGTTGGTGGTGCGATTCCACGTGAGTACATTCCTGCTGTTGAAAAAGGCGTGAAGGAATCGCTCGAAGGCGGCATTCTCGCTGGCTATGAATTGGTTGACGTTAAAGTTCGCTTAGTATTCGGCAGTTATCACGAAGTTGACTCGAACGAAATGGCGTTCAAAGTTGCTGGCTCGATGGCTTTCAAGGAAGCCGCTAAGGCCGCAAAGCCTGTTTTGCTTGAGCCCGTGATGAAAGTCGAAGTCGTAACTCCCGAAGATTACATGGGGAGCATTAACGGTGACTTGAATTCACGTCGCGGACGTATTGAGGGAATGCAATCGCGCCCAGGTACGCAGATCATCACTGCGATGGTTCCGTTGGCTGCGATGTTTGGCTACGAAACCGAGTTGCGCTCAATGTCACAAGGTCGCGCTGCTTCTTCAATGCACTTTGCGCAATACGAAGAAGCGCCGAAGAGCGTAAGCGAAGAAATTATTGCAAAAGCCCAAGGCATTGCGAAATAAGTTTTGAAAACTAGGCTCGCAAAGAGCCTGTTATTAACGCGGATTTATTCCGCACCTTAAATTCCACTTTGTTTTAAGGAGCAGAAAACACCATGGCGAAAGAGAAATTTGATCGGTCAAAGCCACACGTAAACATCGGGACGATTGGGCACGTGGATCACGGCAAAACGACGTTAACGGCAGCGATCACGAAAGTAATGTCGAAGAACAATCCCAAAA